>Ga0181561_10000125_pt1 | contig 56549 bp, 33 predicted proteins | sample 011ome_19_FD_133760 | JGI IMG/M metagenome (GOLD analysis project Ga0181561, IMG submission 133760) | Coastal salt marsh microbial communities from the Groves Creek Marsh, Skidaway Island, Georgia - 011510BT metaG (megahit assembly) | ecosystem: Environmental > Aquatic > Marine > Intertidal... | reverse complement strand
GCGACGCAGCTCGACTACTCGTCCAGATGCTGTCCGAAAGGCACGTTTATCGTCCATCTGTGCCAAAAGTCTCGAAGAACGGTACCGCTCGAAGACGTTTTCGCGGACGTCCTCGACACAATCTTCTCCGAGGAGAAACGAAACGGAGAAGAAACGGAGACGAAAAAGCCGACGATTTTGTGGGGCACCTCGTTCCGAACGCCGGATGTCGACGACGACATCGTCGTCGACAGTTTCAAAACGGACGACTTCGTCAAGTTTCCAGGCGCAGACTGCAACGCGACTTTCGAAGATGCCGTCCTTCTCGCGCGAAGCGCGAACCATCGTCTGTTCGGCCGCGAAGACGCGAACGCAGCTTCTCCGTCTACTCTCCCTCTCTTTCCGAAAACCGCGGCAGCGGAAGACCGAGAGGACGAAGAAGAAGTAAAGGAAGAAAAAGAAAAAGAAAGCATCGACGAGGACGACGAGGACGACGAATACGCTCTGCTCAGAGACTTGTAGCACCAAACGCTCAGAATTAGAAGAAATGCGCGAAAGTAGTACTTTAATTATTAGCATACTAGGCGTCTCGCGCGTAGATTTTTTCTCTCTCTCTCTCTCTGAATTTTTAAAAATCGCCAGAACTTCTCCCGAGAGACGGAAGACAGCCGCGAACGAGCGACGAACGACGACGACGCAACGACGACGCGAGCGAACGCAACGACAGAAAGAGAGAGAGTAAAAAACAAGCGCACAAACAAAACGATATGTCTAACGTGTTGACGGGATGCTGCGGTGGCGTCCGCGCCGGTCACGCCGCCGCTCCGCAACAAATCTCCCGAGATTCCATCAAGAGTTTATTCCAAACGCAGAGCGCGTTTCTCGATCAGTTCTTTGAAACTTTAGATTTCGAAGAGACGGCAAAGTTTTGCCAGAAAGTTTTAGATTGCAAAGGTACGACGTTATTTACGGGAATCGGGAAATCGTCGTACATCGCGAAGAAGGTGTGCCAGACTTTGGTATCGACCGGGACGCGAGCGATACACTTAGCGCCGGTGGATGCGTTGCACGGAGATATCGGGAACGTGAACGAAGGGGATATCGTGGTGTTGTTTTCAAAGTCGGGAACGACGGAGGAGTTGGTGAACTTGGTTCCGTACGCGAAAGCGAAAGGTGGATTTTTGGTGGCGGCTACGGCGAATAAGGAGAGCCAATTGGCGAAGTTGTGCGACATGCACGTGACCATTCCGGCGCCCGGGGAGTTGCAACCGTTTGAGAAAGGATCGAGTTCGGTCGGGACGAGCGAGAGTCGGGTGTCGCCTCCAGTGACGTATACGGCGTTACAGATGATGTTTGGGGATACGTGTGCGGTATATATCATGCAGGCGAGAGGGTTGACGCAGGACGAGTACGCAATGAATCATCCAGCGGGGAGAATCGGGAAGAGATTGGTGTTGAGAGTGCAGGACGTGATGAGGAAGATTGAGAGTTTGCCGACGGTATCACCCGAGGAGAAAGGATTGGAGGTTTTGGTGAAAATGGCTGGGGATACGAAAGGATGCGGGTGCTTGTTGGTAGTGGATAAAGATATGACGTTGTTAGGGACGTTTTCGGATGGAGATTTGCGACGAGCCACGGTGGCAAAAGGCGCCGAAGTGAGCAACTTGTTGGTGAAAGATTTGATGAACTACAATAAAGCGTTTCCGAGGTGTTGCGAGGCGGAGCAGATGGCGTATGAAGCTCAAATGAGTATGAATTTGAACGGAAAGATGGTGGATTATTTGCCAGTCATCAGCGGAGACGGGAAGAAGACTTTGTTGGGGTTAATTACGATTGAATCGTTGTCGGAAGCCGGAATGTAAAAGAGAGAAGAAAAAGAAAGAGAATATATAAGTTTTTTAGCGTTCAAAATAACGATACGAGTATGTACAATCAAAGTAAAGTTTAAATCAACAACACGCTTCTGTAAAGTAAAGTTTTATATTAACAAGTTCATTCATTAATTGTAGTACGAGCAAAGTTTGTTCTGAGCTTTATATAGCCCCTTATTGAACACCACCCTTCTTCGAGCGATCCGCTCTCTTGCCCATCTTCGGGTTTTTCATGATGCGGATGTTCAACGGAGTAATCTCAACTAATTCATCCGGACCGATGTATTCGACGCAATCATCCAAGGACAATACTTTCGGTTCGTTCAAAACGACTGTAGCATCCTTGTTACTTCGAACGTTCGTTGCCGCCTTCTTCTTTGCCACGTTGACTTTTAAATCGCCCGCGCGTTGGTGAATACCGACAACCATGCCTTCGTATACTTCAGTTTGCGGCTTGATGAACAAAATACCTCTTTCTTGCGCAGAGAACATGGCGTAAGACGTCGCGGCGCCGGTTTCAAACGCAACCAAAGACCCGTTGTCTCTTTGTTGAATTTCACCGGCCCACTCTTTGTACGCTTCAAAGTTCGTGTTGAGCACCGCGGTACCTCTGGTCGCAGTTAATATCGCGTTTCTCAAACCTAACAAACCTCTGGTCGGAATCGAGTACTTCAACGTCGTCTGGCCCTTGTCGTTGGTGACTAAATCGAGCATTTGACCTTTTCTTTGCGAAAGCAAATCGACGCACGCCCCGGTGTATTCCTCACCGACTTCAATTTGGGCCTCTTCGAACGGTTCGCACTTGCGGCCATCAATCTCTTGGTAGATGACTTCTGGCGGACCGATGCAAAACTCATAGCCCTCTCTTCTCATGGTTTCAATCAAAATGGTAATGTGTAAAGCACCTCTGCCGCAAACGACAAAAGTATCCGCGGTTTCTCCCGGTTCAACTCTCAACGCCAAATTTCTTTCCAACTCGCGGTCCAATCTGTCCTTGATATTTCTCGAAGTGACAAACTTTCCTTCTTTACCGGCGAACGGCGACATGTTCACACTCAAGGACATTCGAACCGTCGGTTCTTCGACCGAGAGTTTCGGTAACGGCTCAGCACCATCCACAAAGATGGTTTCGCCAATCATAACGTCCGGCAAACCGGCGATGGCGCAAATGTCTCCCGCACCGACTTCCTCGATGGACGATTTCGCGAAGTTTCTGTACACGAACAACTCGTTAATCTTACCGTTTCTTGTCGGTTCACCCGGAATGCCAATCTTGATCTGCTGGTTCTTCGAAATCGTCCCTTGGTTCACGCGGCCGAGCGCGATGCGACCTTTAAAGTCGTCGTAATCCAAGTTGGTCACCATCATTTGCAACGGTGCTTCCATGTCGACCTTCGGCGGCGGCACTTCTCTCAAAATAGCCTCAAACAACGGTTCGAGAGTGTCGCTCATGTCCGTGTAGTCGTCCCCGGCGATGCCTTGGAAACCAGACGCGTACACGACTGGGAAATCGCAGCACTCGTCGTCGGCACCCAAGGAGCAGAACAAATCAAACGTAGTGTCGATGACCCAATCCGGTCTGGCTCCTTCTCTGTCAATCTTGTTGACCACAACCAACACTTTCAAACCGAGCGCCAAAGCTTTCTTCAACACAAATCTCGTTTGCGGCATGGGTCCCTCCTGCGCGTCCACCAACAACAAAACGCCGTCCACCATGTTCAAAACGCGTTCGACTTCGCCGCCAAAATCAGCGTGCCCCGGGGTATCCACGATGTTCAACTTCGTCCCTTTGTAATCCACCGAGGTGTTCTTACTCAAAATAGTAATCCCTCTCTCTCTTTCCAAATCGTTCGAGTCCATGATTCTTTCCTCCACTTTTTCGTTGTCTCGGAAAACGGACGATTGTTTCAACATGGAGTCAACCAAAGTGGTCTTCCCGTGGTCGACGTGCGCGATGATGGCGATGTTGCGCAAATCATCTCTCGCTTTCTTCCCGGCGGCGCCGGCGGCGGTTTCCGGTTCGGCGATTGCAGATTTAATCGTCGCGGAACCTCTCTTTGTCGTCGTCGTCGTCCTCGACATCGTCGCGCGCTTCGCTCGAAACGACGTCGCGTTGGCGGCCATAATCGCTCTCGCCGAGAACGCGTGTTGTTGTGCGCTGCTGCTGCTCATGATTGATCGATTGACTTTTTAAACTCTTTTACTCTCAATGCGTGCGCGTGTGTGTGTTTGTGCGCGTATACGAGTAAAGTTTACAGGTAAACGTTTACGGGGGTGCGAGTGCGTCGCGTGCGGGGATAATAGTGTGAGGAACGTGAAGTCCAATTTCTATCCATGCGACGACAGGAAAAAAGGACGTGGAAGCTTTTTCAGCCGCGAAACCGCCTTCAACCCCATCAAAAAGTCCCACCCAAAAAAGAACATCTCTCCTTTTTTTTTCTTTTTTGTCGCAAAGAAGGCATTTTAGGAGAGAGAGAGAGAGAGAAACGACTGCGTTGTTTTAACCCCTCCGCTGCCTTTGCGGCGAACCAAAAAGAAAGAGTGTGCGTGTTGAGATTTTTGTGGTCTCTTTTGCTATGCGTGCTAATATAGTGCGTGATATTACTTTCACATTATCGCTCAAAATCTACGCGTCGTCGTCGTCGTCGTCACGCGAGATCTCTGATGAACAAAAAAGACTCGAGAGAAGAGGGGTTTGTTTTTCACCGCTCCTCTCTCCAGGAGCGAGCGGCGTTGGTTTTCAAGTAGACGCTCTCTTCTTCTCGGTTTCTTTCGTCGAGCGCGTGCGGAGTCGGTTTGGTTTTATTTTTCGTTCTCCATCGGTGTAAGAAGTAACTCTCGATGGATCTCGCCGCGGCTATGGCTTTGGACTCGTTGGAGACGTCGAATGGGGCGACCCGGATGGTGAACATTCCGGATTTGTTACCGAAGACGACGTCGGTGAGGTACCGGTCGCCGACAAAGACGAACTTTTCGCACGGCGAGTTTTCCTTTTTTGCCTCGCCCGCGCTCTCGCTACTCTTACTACTCTTTTCCTTCTCGTTGCTACTATTATTACTGTTGCTATTTAAAAACTTGGCGAGCTCGGCGCCGCTTCCACTCGGTTTCTTTTCTTTGTGTCTCGCCACGCGAATTCCCAACTCTCTTTCTAAATGCGTCGCTTCGATCCCGTCCGGGTCGTACTGTTCCAACCCGGCTGAGTTGGAATACACGCACACGCGTTCGTTCCCGAACGCCTGTTTGCACTCTTTCATGCTCTCTCGCAACGGCGGATGCACCTCCGTCGCGTACGGAATCGTCAGCGTGTTGTCTTTATCAAAAATAACCGCCGTGAACCCGGCTTTTTTCAACTTGAACCAATCGATATCTTGAATCGACTCGCAGTCGATGTGCGGCACGGCTAACGACGCGTCCGAGACGGCGAGTTTTAGGAACAACGAAATGCCCGCCACGTTCATGGATTGCCCGAGTTTTCCTAAAAACGACGGTCTCATCACGACCTCCGCGTTTACATCGTCGCTCCTCTCGCCAGAATCCGACGTCGACGTCGACGTCGACGTCGTCGTCGTCGTCGCGCTCCTTCCTCTTCCCATTCCTCTCGCGCGTCCACTAAAGCGACTTTTTTTCTGTTTCCTAAAACTCCCCGTCTTTGACGAAAAAGGAGACGACGACGACAGCGATGAACGACAAAAACAAGAAGAAGAAGATGAAGATGGCGAAGCAGAACGAGAAGAACGAGTAATCGACGACGACGAGAACAACGACGACGACGAAGCGCTCGCTTTGCTCATTTTTGGAGAGGAAAAACCCGGACGAACGAACGACGAAAAGAGAGAGGCGAGAAGAAAAAAAAATACGTTTAGGGTTTGAATCGTGATTCGAATTTTCTGAGTCAGATGTCCCTCGTCGTCGTAACAGAAAAAGTCTCCGCTCGCTCGCGCGAACGCGTTCTCGTCCTATTTGCACCCGCACTATTAATACTACTACTACTACGCGCGAAACTCACTTTTGATATCGAACGCGATGAGATCCGCGGCGATATCGTTGGCAAAACGCGCGGGTCGGCGCGCGGCAATCGGTAATAACGAAGCAGTTTTGTGCGGGCAAATTTCAGCCTCCTCCGATCGGTTATCTTCCTCCTCTTCCTCGCGACGACACGGGGAAAACTGCGCGTGCTGTTCTTCGAGGGCGTATTCGTCGCAAAGCGGGAACAGAGGCGTGATGTTTATGGGCCCGAACGACGTGCAAGTGAAGGATATTCCGTTTCCGAAACTCGAGCTCGATTCGACGAATTCTCCGGTCGCCTCCGAACGGCAGAAGAGAAAGTGCGAACACGGGGTCATTTTGAAAGTGGTCACGACGAATATTTGCGGGAGCGATCAGCACATGGTTCGAGGCCGAACGTCTTTGCCGGGTGGGCACATGATTTTAGGCCACGAAATTACCGGCGAAGTCATTGAACTCGGTAAAGACGTCGAGTTTATCAAGAAAGGAGACGTGTGTTCGGTGCCGTTTAACATCGCGTGCGGAAGGTGCGACAACTGCCGACAAGGCCACACCGGGATTTGCTTGAATGTGAACCCGGCGAGACCGGGTGCGGCGTACGGATACGTCGATATGGGTGGTTGGATTGGCGGTCAAGCGGAATACGTGATGGTTCCGTACGCTGATTTTAACTTGCTCAAGTTTCCGGACAAGGAACAAGCCAAGGAGAAGATTACGAGTTTGACGTTGTTGTCTGACATTTTCCCGACCGGGTATCACGGCGCGGTCACCGCGGGCGTGAAACCCGGATCTATTGTGTACGTTGCAGGTGCTGGCCCGGTTGGTTTGGCGTGTGCCGCGAGTGCGCAGCTGCTCGGCGCGGCGTGCGTGATTGTCGGCGACGCGATTCCAGAACGCTTGAACCAGGCGAAATCGTTCGGGTGTGAAGTCGTGGACATCACCAAAGGGTCCGTCGATGAACAAATCGAAAAGATTCTCGGAACTCCTGAAGTGGACGCCGCGGTCGATTGCGTTGGATTCGAAGCGAGAGGTTGCGGACACAACCACGCGAAGGAAGTGCCGGCGCAGGTGTTGAACGATTGCATGACGGTGACGAAAGCCGGTGGCGCTGTTGGTATCCCCGGTTTGTACGTTACCGAGGATCCGGGGGCGGTGGAAGATGCCGCGAAAACGGGGAACTTAAGCATGCGATTAGGCCTTGGATGGGCGAAATCGTTGTCGTTTGCCACCGGTCAATGCCCTACGATGAAGTACAACAGAAATTTGATGAATGCGATTTTGTATGACCGCGTACAAATCGATAAAGCTGTGAATGTGGAAGTGATTTCCTTGGACGACGCGCCTAAAGGATACGCAGACTTTGACAAAGGGGCGAGTAAGAAGTACGTCATTGACCCGCACAACTATACCGGTCGCGTGTAAAAGGTTATTCTTGTCATTTATATAAAAAAATTTATTGTTTCCTTTCACAACTCTTTATACAAAACTGCTATGGAACCCAAAAAGCACTTCTTAATGGCTTCAAATTTCTATTATTATTATTATTATTTCGTCGTCGGCGTCGTCTCAAAACATGTTGCCATCGATGAAACTTTCGTGATTGTCCATCAGCGCATCAAAGCCGAGCAAATCGTCATCGAGTCGAAAGTTTCCTGGAGTAGGAACGTTGTTGTTGATAATGTTCGCGTTACTAATATTATTGATATTGTTTGGCGGCGAGAAACATCTGAGCTCTCCGCTGCTGCCTCCCATGAGTTGCTGTTGCTGCTGTTGTTGTTGTTGTTGTTGTTGTTGTTGATGATGATGACTAATGTACATGGTGTTGCTTTGATGCTGATCTTGTCGATGTTGACTCCCAGGGATGATATTTGTATACAACGGTTCCGCTCCGAAACCGCTATTGAAGAGGACGTTTTCCCACGATTGCAAGTCTTCCGCGGCGGTTGGCTGGCGATGTTGTTGCTGAACGTTTCTATCATGATTCGAGCTGATTGGCGGTTCGTGGAAAGTATCGCTCAAGCCGAAGAACTGGTCCGCCATGGACCGATCCGAAGCGTTCTTTCGCATGCCAGCTTTTTTCGTCACGGCAGCACCCCCAGCCGCGGCGGCAGCCGCTTTCTTTGCTGCTTTTTCTTCGCTTGCTTGTTGCGCTTTGAGCCTTTTCGCAGCAGCCTTTGACAACGCATTCGTTTTTCGTTTCTGCGGCGCGTTCTTATACTCGACGTCGACAAACTTTGTAATTTCTTTGCGTTCGCGCTTTGAAGAACGCCTCTGTTGCGTCGGTTGGTTCTTTCCGCCGTTTAACAATAACAAGGATGATTCGTACCGCCCGTACTTTTGCATTCCCGCAGCCATGAGAACATCGATACCGAGAGACGGCGCGTACTTCGCTATGATGTGCGCTCGCAACGCGTCTTGAACGATGTGCTCGTGGTATCCAAAGACGGCGTAGCCATTCAGACTCTCAATCTTGGGAACTATTCGGGTCATTTTCTCTTTTTCTTCAATCTCTTTCTCGCGTTGTCGTTTCGCTTCTTCTTCTTCTTCTTCTTCTTCTTTCGTTCTTTTGTTCAACTGATCTTCACCCGCAGCCGCGGCAGCGGCAAACATGCTTTCTTTCGCAGCCTTGGCTTCTCTCTCGGCGACGCTACCACCTTCAACGGGACGTTGGGTTCCTCTTCGGGCGTACCACAAACCACAAGCATTACATAACGAACGAACGCCGTCTGGTCCTCTGCGCATTAACGGCGTCGAGTTGCTCCCGGCACCGCAGTTGGAACACAGACGACCACCGTTTGCGTTGTTGTTGTTGTTGCTATTTCCTGTGTTCAATTTTAACGACGACGAGGAGGACGGTTTCATGCCTGGGATTTTGTTCTCGAACCGTCGCGCGATTTCTTCGACGATGCATTTTACGGCCTCGTCCACGTCTAATACTCCTTTCTTGTTCCCCGTCGCCTTGGTCGCCGTTGTCGTGTCGCTGCTATCGTTGTTCGAAGATTCTGGTTTCTCCAACGTTTCTTCTGCTGGTGCGGAAGTGTTAGTGGAGCACGGAGTCTCCACGACCCGTCTACCTTCGCCCTCTGCACCCCATCGAACGTAGTGGTACCCGTTTTCATCGATGGTCGCTTCAAACGGTTCCGAAAATAACGTCCCCTCGCATCTATACCCGAGCGGTTTCAGCATTTGGTTCTTCTTCTCTTCGCTCGAAGAGTTCGTAGCATTGTTGTTGTTGTTGTTGTTAGAATTCGACGTCGATTGATGGACACTCCCTCCTCCTTCTTTGTAATGCTCCTTCGCCAACTTTTCCACATCCATTTTTTCGGCTATTTTCTCGTCCACCATGCCGAGATATTTTACGCGAATATTCGCGCGCGGGAATAACGAACACGTGAACTTCAACGCTCTCGCTTTGGCTTCCGCATCCAAGGTTGCTCTTTGCACGTGCAAAGACTTGATTCGTCCAGACTCTCGTCGACTCGGAGACGTGTTATCCTGCTTCTTCCCTGGTATCGCGGTAGTAGTAGTAGTAGTAGTAGTTGTTGTTGTTGTTATTGTTGTTGTTGTTGTTGTAACAGCTGGCTGTTGCTTCCCGCTCTCCCCTCCGTCTGCCGCGTCGTCGTCGTTGTCTTTGTCGTGCGCGATATTCGGGTTCAACAAAGACGGCTTATTCGGTTTACTCGGATCGTGAACAGGCGAGCTCGAACCTTTCGCATCAAACGACGCGTTCGTGACGTTCGTCTCGAAAGTTGTCGCGGTCAGATCTGAATCGCTCGCGTTCTTCGGCATGATATTTTCTTCTCTTCGCCGAATAATTTCTTGACCGGCAGCAGCACCTTTTGGAGGAGGAGAAGAAAGAGGCACCAAAGTCCCGGCACCGGTTTGTTCTTCTCCGTCCTCTTTTAAACTCTTTTTCAAATCGGATCGCGCGTGGCTCTCCAGCGGCGCAGCTTCCATCGTCGTCGCTTTATCCTCCTCCATTCTTTTTGATGCGCGCGTTGTTTCAAGAGCGGGCAAAGCCTCTCTTTAGGTGATCTCAAAGAAGGAAAGCGCGAGCGCGCGTCAAATTTGGATGACGTTTCGATTTTCCTTCTTTTGTGAGTGTTTTGTGCTCGTTTCTCGATTATTCGTCGGAAATTAAAATTCACAAAGAAATCTCTTTCACGGAAGAAGAAGAAGAGGAAGGGAAAAAACGAAGCGCGCGCCAACCGAGAAGAGCTCGATATGAAACGACTTCTGCTTTTTGTCGTTGCGCTCGAGTAGTGCGTTCTTCTTCACAAAGTTTTATAATAACGATGTTGTGCGATAGTATAATCACGTGAACGAGTGAAAAAAAAAACAGTTGAGTGCATTCAACGCGTGTAGACGACCACTCGTCCGAGGACGTAAAAACGAGTGACTCTCGTTTGCTCTCTGAGATTTTTTGGTCGCTTTTTTCTTTTTTCTGCCTTTTTTCACTTTTTTCACTTTTTTCACTTTTTTCGCTCTCTCTCTCTCTCTCTCTCTTTCTCTTCTTCGTTTTATTAAGAGCGTACTTTTTTCGAACCACACAAAAAAACAGAGAAAGGACGACGAACGGACGAAAGGAAGAAGAAGAAGAAGAAGAAAGAACAGACGCCTTCTGCTGTGAAGAGCAGACGCTCGAGTGAAGTGTTTTGTACAGCAAAGATGTGCGTTTGTTTTTTACAAGTGCGATGTTATTTTTACGCGCTCCGCTCGCTCGCTCGCTCTCTATTTTATTTTCCTTCTCGAACTACATTTTTATGCCTATGTACTATTGCTATCGTAAAGTAGCAGTTGTGGTCGCGTTATTATTGTTATCGTCGTCGTCATCATCAAATTATTCATCGCGCGACGTCGAATTCGGGTTAAACAAAAACATTATTGTGTTCGAGTTTGTTCAACAGCCCGAGCGAGGTTGCGTAAAAAGCGTCTCCGACGACTGGTTCGCTCTTGTGGTAGACAAAGAAACTAATCACGCGACCCAAGTTTGCGTGTAACTCTCGCCAGTTTGCTTGTTCGATGTATGCGTGAATGTTCTTGTAGTCAGATTCCGGAACGCGAATGGAAAACTTTTCCCAATCGAGGAACCACGCCAACGGGAGTTCGTACGCGTCCGCGACGATAACTGGGACGCACCCGAAGAGCATGAGCTCGATTAGCCGCGGCGACATCACTCGCGTACCTCGGACGTGCAAGCAATATTTACTGTGCTCCATCAAGGACATGTACTCCTGTGGCGAAGCGACGCCGGTGGTTTCGATGGAGTCTTCCTCGTTCCCGTTTTCGACGAGGTATTGAAAGACTTTTTCTCTCAAAGGACCGCGGTTGTTTCCTCTAAACATGAGTCGAATATTTCGGTCCGCGTCGAATTTCGGCGGTTGTAAACCAAAGGACGCGTACTCCTCTTCGTCGCGCATGAAGTGCGATAAATCAACCAGTCCTCTCGATACCGCCTCTCTGGGTAAGAAAAAGGACAAGGAAGGCACCACGGCGACGTCTTTCCTCGCATCAAACGGCGCGTCATCCACATCGGTCTCAGAGTTTGAGACGATGAAATGCGTGGTGTTGACCAAAGACGACGATGAGAAGGAAGAGGAAGGAGATGAGGATAATATGGACGATGATGACGCCGATGATGATGCGTAGATATCGTCATCCTCATCATCATCCGGGTAGATTTTCGTCGCCAATTCGGTGCCGAAATCGTGCACGGTGACGATGACTCGTCTTCCTTTCGATTGTTCCCACAAGCTCGGGTTTACTTTCTTCGCGTATTGAACGGCAGATTTTACCCCGGATTCGCTTCTCGCGCGTCCATCTGAAAACGGAAACGACGAAACACGATCTAAATACGGTTGAATTGGCAGCAAATACGCGATTTCTGTCTTCTCCGTCAATGTTTTTTTACGATTGATTGAAAACGGACCATTGGAAAGCCATCTGACGAGATAATCTTCGACGTCGTACCCTCGATTAAAGGTTGGCAACTTTCTCAGCGAATTGTACCTCAACTGCGCTCGCACGCTTAGAGGAAACGTGTGCACTCTCAACGTTTTCGGCAGTCGGTCGAGGAACGATTCGCAAATCGACGATTCCCTGCCTTGGGCGACTTCTTCGACGAACGAAGTCAACAAAGGCCACTCCACCTTTCGTTCGCACTGCGCCGCGAGCGTCGGTAAACCATACTCGTCCAATAAATCCACCGTGTCAATTTTTATCCTCTTTTTATTACTATTTTTCTTCTGATTGAATGCCATCTTTCTATTGCTACCTTTCATTTCCACCTCGCTCCATTGCGCTCTCGTCGCCAAGGCGGATATCGTGTTGTGCAACTTGTGGTCGATTTCTAGAATATTTTTGTTTTTGTTTTGCTGCTTGATGACGAGCAAAGAGAAGATGAGCAGAGAAGAGAGAATCGCGATTATCGCGTTCTGTATTTTAGTACTCGAAGAAGAAAACGAATACACGCGCGCATCCTTGAGACGTTCGTTCTTCTTAAAATTCTTCTTTTCCGACGACGACGACGACGACGACGACGACTTCACGTGTAATAAATCTCCCACCGACGCCGCTCGGCGCATGAACGCTTTCGTCGACGAGTGAGGCGTCTTCCATATCGAGATGAAATGCGAAGAGTCGTTTTGCGGTTGTTTCTTTTTCTTCTTCTTCTTGTTCTCGTCGTCGTCGTCCTTGTTGTTGTTGTCTTCCGCGTCGTCTGATGCGTCGTCCGATGAAGATGAAGACGACGCGCTGGCGGTGCCGGCAGTGACGAACGCTTGCATCATGTTGTTTGTGTGTGCGCGCGCGCGGATAAATGAGAAAATATTCTCTCTCCTCCAGGCACCAAAGCACCTCCAAATTTCTTTTGTTTAGGGTTACAAAAAAAGACAAAGCACAAATGTTACGAATTGTTAAAATCGTGGTTTCGAAGACATCTAAAACAAGCAGGACTGGTGAAAACCACCAGTGTTGTTCTACATCACCGAGTCTCCATGGTTCAGTGGTAAGTTGAAATTTGGTGCAAAGAAAAGAACTTCTTCTAACTTGCGTTTTCAATTAAAGGTAGAACATTGCCCTGCCAAAACAAGGCACCTTCAGGCAAAAAAACTCACATCCGCAGTGAAAATTCACTGTACTCTCTTGAGCAAAACGACTCAGATCGGCAGAGACCCGGATTCGATTTCCGGTGGAGACAACTATCGGTTTTTTTTTTGCGTTATTTTTTTAAACTCGTCGCGTCTATTCCTTTCCCTTTCACCGTGAACATCTTCGACGCTTTAGACGCGTACGACAAGCCGAGCCGACGCGTCGGGCTGTTGTCTGTATTTTTCATGCTGTTGTCGTTCACCGCCATGACGACGACAAAGATGACCACATCTGGATCTTTCAAACTAACTTTATTGATTCTTTTCGATACGACTGCCGCTACCGCGTTCGTAACTGCCATCGATTTCCATTTCTCCGTTTCGTCCTTCGTATCCTCCTTCGCGACGAGCGCTTTCGAGAAGCAGTCTCGGTGGCATACCGCGAACGTTTTGAATTCATTCGACTGTTTGGTAATGCCTAACCGCTCAACCGCTCGTTCTATCGCGTCGTCGGTATACTCGCAAGTCGTCTGTATAGGCATCATGCGCTCTAAAAATCTCATTTTGTTCTTACGATTCGAAACTATCCGCACGAGTCTTGTCACAACCTCAACCACTTCCAACTGTAATTTTTCTTCCGCCACGCTCAAAAAAGCAAACGCTTTGCACGGCATCTTCATAGGCGAGATTTTGGTGCTGAAACCGTCGCCCATACACTCTCTCAACAAACTCAGAGCTTCTTTCATCGCCGACCTTTCTCTGTGCATGACGCACGTGAGCGCAAATCCCGCCACCGAATTCTCGCGAAACTGCTTTTCCAAAGCGTAGTCAAATTGCAAAGAAAAAGTCGACGACGAACCAGCCGCGTTGTTCGCTTTTTTGCTCCTCGTTTTGTCTCCTTCACCGTTCAAATCATCCGGCGCCTTCCTCTTCATTTGCATCTCGGCTTTTCGAACGACATCCGGAGGGATGTTGTTTTGAGCAGACATTCGTGGGAAATAAATAACTGTGGGAAATGAGAAAAAAGATATTTTGATTTTGGCCAAAGCGCGTCATCTTCTTTCTCTTCTTTTTTTGCACGTCACATAAACACATCGTCGTCGTCGTCGTCGTCGTCGTCGTCGTTTCTCGGTAAACGAGAGAAGAGACAAAGCGTTCATTTACTCGAGCTTCTTTTGTCTTCTCTTCGAATTTTATTTCAAACGCAAGAAAGATGTCGTCGATGATGAGTAGTAGTAAAGCGCCGCTGGTTGCAAATTCTCAATCGTCGCAACATCGTCGCGGTTGTTTTTCGGCGGCGAAGACGAGAAGAGGCAGCGGTATGACATCGACCAGACGAAGGGTCGTTCGAGCTTCGTCGGAACTGGATCTTTCGATTTTCAATTTGGATTCTGCCGCCGAAGCTGGGGTGATTATTTTACTCTTGAGAATCATAACGCTCGGTGGTGGTAAGGCAGCGCTTTCGAAACAGCTGGAGGAACAAATCGAGAGAGCTAAAGAGAGAAACATCGACATCAGCGACTTGTATTATAGCGAAGATCAAGGCGAAGACGCGTGGTATTTAATCGGGGATTGGCGGCCACCAAAGAAAGGAGATTTGAAGTTTGGGGACGGTAGAACGAAAGAGGAGATCAAGTATCGCATAAGGTGGGCGGAGGCGATGAAAGTTGCAGACGAGAACGAAATAGAATACGAAGATTTGAACGAATTTGCGAGCGCGAAGAAGTTCGTAGAGTTACGCAAACGTATTCGTGAGAAGACGAAGGACGAGTCGTTCGACGTGATGTAAGCTTTGATTGATGTACAGTTTTACTATTGCTTTTAGACAAGCGCGCTCGCGCGTGAGCCAATTTACGACGCGTACTCTCTGTTCAAATAATCCAAAATGTCTTTACTTTCAAACATCGCTTTCTTCGTGTTTGGATCTTCAATGTATGGGACTTGGAACGTCCCGCGTTTCTTCAACAACTCCTTTCTTTTGTACGAGCCTCTTCCGGTGCTTTTAATTTGGTGAGGAATTTCCAACTCGACCAATCGTTCGCGGACGATTTTGCAAAAAGGGGACGTCTCGTACCCGTAAAAAACGATGGGTTCCAACTCTTTCTCGTTCGCTTTAGATTTTGCATCTAATTTGCTCCCTTTCCCCATTCTGCCTAACATGCCGAGACCTGCGGCGACGGTGACGACTGGCGAGCGAGAGAGCAACGACGGCACTTTATCCTTGCCCGGCCCATAGTTTTCGTACAAATACTCGATGATATCGTCGGATTCGTACATCTTCACGCCGGTGTTTTCATCAATCAAGTACGGGAACTGCGCTTTCCCTCCGGTTTCCTTGACAAACTCGCGATATCTTTTCCCTCCTTGCGGACACGGGTACACTATTGGATCCAAGTCGAGCCATACGACAGCTTCGCGGACCTTTCTGCAGAACGGGCAACCTTCGAACTCGTACAACTTTAGGGGTTTTTCCGGACGTTTGAACGATTCTGTGTCGCTCGATTCTTTCAAATATCTTCCGCCAAAGCTACCGAACGAATACTCGCCATCGGGCACCGGACCGTTCTCCAGCGAGACTTTCCACCCACTCGTCAAGACGCCGCTGATTAATCTCGTCGACGCGGGAGTCGCCGCGGTGAGCAAACTCACGAGCTGCCCTTCCGCGACTTTAAATCTCTCCGGTTCCGAACCAATTAATTCGTACTCTTCGCGACTGCTTTCGTCTCCCGTCGCTTTCTCGATGGTCGTAATGCTCGTCGTTTCCTCCGGTGCGTCGACGTCGGCATCAGATATGTTTTTTTCCCCGTCGCTCTGCTGCTGCTGCGCGCGAACGACGACGACGACTTTGGCGCCGAGGCTCTTGTTCTTCTTCGCGCATTTCCTGCCTAGGGAAGCGGTGGCGATGTTCTTCTTCGTAGGTGCGATCGCTCTCGAGGATGTCAGAGAAAAGGAGGACATTGTGTATATTTTCAAAAGTTTTCCGCGCGGTGTTTGTGACAGACGCGTGTGCTTTTCCACATTATTTCTACGCGCAAAACTCTCTTCCCACCACACGAACAAGCCTAAAAAGAAAGAAAACTCCTCAAAGCAAACATGAAAGAATACCCACCGGCTCCTCCTCCTTCGCTCGAATCGTTCCTCTCGAACTCGTTCGAGGAGAACGAAATCGCGCTCGCCAAACTTTCCGTTCGTAAACACTTCTCGTCTCGATTGGATCTGATTTTAGACGACGAATCGTCAACGGTTTTCGAGCGATTGCGAATGAATGAACGCGCGATGTTGCTGAAGTGCGCGGTCGATTTTGCCAGAGACGGCGTCGCGAAGGACGACGAGGAAGAGGAGGAAGAGGAAGAGGAAGATGAGGAGGAAGAGGAAGAGGAAGAGAAGAAAAAAAAAAGCGAACGCGCCGGTGCGACGAACAAGAAGAAAACGTCGCAGACGAAAATTAGCAACAGAAAGAAGGCGACGGATTTTTTCGGCCGAGAAAGAAAGAGCGGCGAAGATGAGGACGACGGGAGCGCGTCGTTGGTGACGCGGAAGATTCCAGAGAAGGACGCGGTAAAATTTCTCGAGTTGGCGGAGAAGTGCGTGCTTTTTGCGAAGGAGGAGGAATACGACGTGCGTCTGGCCAACGCTTCGGCGCGAGCGAAGAAAGCCTTCGCGGTGGTCGCGCGGTCGTACGTGAAGACGCTGCGCGAGGTGAAAGGTTTAGAACGAGCGTTTGAGCCGTTGAAGTACGCTTTGAGAGCGTATTCGACCGCGGTATCGAGAGGTAAGGTGACGTTTTTGCACGCGTTGTGTTACGAAACGTGCGCGGAATTGAACAGAGAGCAGGAGGCGTACGAGGGAGAACTTCTCTTCGCCGTGGAAGATCCGTCGGATACTGGATTCATGGCGAAAGATTTTGCAAACTATTGCTACTACGCCGGTTTATCGTGTTTGAGCGCGGAGAAGTACGACCGAGCGATTTCGTTCTTTTCGAACTGCGTTTCGATGCCGACGAAAGAAAAGTGCGGACAAGTCCAGATCGAGAGTTATAAAAAATTACTCTTGGCATCGATCATTCGAACGGGAGAAACGTCGGCGTTTTTGTCTGAAAAGAACGGGATTCCCGCGAAGACGTCGCACGCGGTGAGACAGATGTTAATGTCACAAACGCCATTCATGGGTGTCGGCGGTAAACGAGTGGGTAGAAGTTTTGGAAACGAGTTGGCGGATGCGGGTTTGGAGGACATTTTAGCCTCCGGTGATTTTGGAGACGGCGTGGAAGATCCAAACAGAAAACATCAATCGAACGATTCATCTCAGGACGACGAGATGAAAAACGGAGACGAAGATGAACATCATCGACAACAACACGAAAGAAAAGGGGATGAAACGCCGGAGAAGATGAAGATGAAGTTTGAAGTGGAAGGAGGCGCTTTCGACGACGACATTGATTCATCGCTGCCGCCGGCACCGAGAGGCGAAGGCGAAGAAGACGCGATAGAAGACGCGGAAAAGAAACAGCAACAACAGAACAAAAGCCCCTATCAGCTACTCGTGGATGCACTTTCGAGCAAGAGTGTTCGAGGTGACAAACAATCGTCAACGCCATTACAACGTTTCACTGAGACGATGAAGAAGTATTCCGCCATTTTTGAAAATGACAAAAACGCAGACTTGGTCTTGCTGGCGCACAAATCCGTCCAACTCGCCCAAGTTCGCAAAGTGGCGGAAACATATTCCTCGTTAAGCTTGGAAGCTATCGCGCGTGAGATGCAATTGGAAGGTGGCGAAAGCGAAGCGAAGATGTTGGTGAACGAAATGGTTGCTCGCTCGAATATCAGCGGCGGCGTTTCGGCGGCAATTGACGACCAAAACATGGTGACATTTCACGACCAAGTCGAAGACGCGGCGACGAAGCAAAAAAAGTTGGAGACGACGATGGCGGACGTCGAAGAAATGACGAATTTGATCAAGGAGTTTGACGAATCGATGCTAACAGACGAGAAGTACTTTGCCAAGTTTTACGAAAGGCAGATGCAGCACAAAAGGAACGGGTCGGCAAAAGGTGGCGAAATAGGAGGACGAAGGGCGCCGTTATCTGCATTAATGACGGGAATGACGACGGCGACTCCCATTGAAGGTGGCGGAGATGAAGACATAGCAATGTTTTAAAATAGACATTAGTAGATTCTTTTTTTTGTAATAGACAAAGAAGAGAGCGGAGAGAGAGACGCAAACGCACGGCGCAAATACACTATAAAATAGCCTCCACGAGTATCGGGCCTTCGCCATTCTTTTCCATTGCTTCTTGGAAGACCATTTCGAAATTTTCAATCGTGTCGCATCGAGTTGCCAGGCGGAAACCGAACGATTTCGCCATGGCGACCCAATCGATGGTTGGTTCCCCGAGACTCGTTAATGATTTCGACACGTTTGTCTTGTTCGCATCTTCGACTCCTTGGACCGCGTTCTCTATGTTCAAAATGTTGTAACTCGCGTTGTTGCAAATGACTACGCATACGTTTAAGTTGTAACGAGCCATAGACCAAAGCGCTTGACAATCGTACAAGCCCGATCCATCGGCTTGAAACGCGATTACTTTTCGCGAACGATTCGCAACCGCCGCACCAACTGCGGCTGAAAGACCAAAACCAATGGCTCCACCGGTGAGAGTTAAGTGGGTAAATTGAGGAGAAAAGGCATCGGTTGCCTCCCAATAAGAAGTACCTGAAGTAAGGCTTTCATCAACAACAACGCAGTTCGCAGGTTGCGATTTCGCAATTGCTCCGCACATTGCAGCTGGAGTCAACTTGCCGCTCTTTTCACGCGACGCATTTTCTTTCGCCGTGCGTTTGACTCGTTCGTGATGCTTCTCGTTCTTAGCGTCTGCAATATCCGTTTTCCACGCGTTCGTTTTTTTCTCTAGCGCGGCTTCTATCGCTCCAAACGCGTCGGTCAGTTTACCACCCGGCGGCGCTTCGATTTCCCAAACATCGTCCTCGCTTTGGCGAATGAGCGAGGAGAAGTTTTGGTCTTTGTAACCAAACATCGCGACTGGTTTCTTCGCATCCACGAGAACGAGCGTTTCAAACCCAGCCAACGTTGCGATCGCATCGCGGGGAAAGTACGGACATCTTTTCACCATAAGATCACCACCACGATCTATGCGCGAAAATGCGTTTTCAACGTAAATCGAGTCTTCGGAGATGCCAAGTTTGCGACAGATGTCACAGACGCGTTGCAAATTTTCGCGGATTCCAGCGTCACCTCCCAAGTAAACGCCTACTTTTCCGGGTTCGGACTTCAAAATCTTCTTTACGAACGACTTACCAAACGCGTTGATGGCTTTTTGCACCGGTTCACTCAAATCATGTGAAGGAGGAGAAGCATTTTTTACCACATCCAAGTTCTCACGCGGTGGTGAAAAAGACGCAGGAGAGAAACCACCCTCCCCGATGTTTTTGTTCTTAATCGCCAAGCGATCTTCTATGAATAAAACCAAGTCCCAAACCAAACTGTAGTCATACATGACCGTCGGTTGTATTTCCAATTGAAATTCTTCGCGCAACATCGCCGCGTAGCGTATGCTCGATTGAGATGTTAATCCGATGGAACGGAACGTAGTATTGGTCGTAAATGGTGGTGGAATATCATTTTCATCGAGCAGCTCCGCGAGTTTTGCGTGCATGCGCTCGGCGACGACATTTTCTTTCGTCTTCGCTTGTTCAGACGACTGCATAGGATGACTTTTCTCATCTTCGCATCCTTGTGTCACTGAGGAGACGTTTCCACGAAGTGCATCATCGATGGATATTTTCGAAATTCGTTCCCAACTTCGATCGTGCGGCACAACCAAGGTGACTACTCTCGACTCCCCTGGAGAAGTTGAACTTCTCGTCGCGGTCACAAAAGCGTCGTTTGCATCCGACGCAATAGCTCCAGGAACTTTGGACGAAACAACCAAGCCGTTGATCTTTGCGATATCAGCGATGTTGCTCTCGAGAATCGGATCCGTTCCGGAATGCCACGTGGACATGTCGCCGACGACATTTACCAGCGATGAGCCAGCGCGACGGGCGTTGTGAAGATTTGCCGAAGCGTTCATCAACCCAGGACCGAGGTGCAGCAACGTAACGCCAGGAACTATCGTATTCGAGCTTTTCTTCATTCTAGCATACCCATCTGCAGCTCCCGAGGCAACGGTCTCGTGCAAAGTCAGAATTGGTTCGATTTTACGAACCGACTCAAACGCGCCGACAAAATGCATCTCGGTCGTGCCTGGATTGGCAAAAACATGCGTGACGCCATGACTTTCCGCGACTTTCCATACCGCAGCCGCGCCAGTGATGGTTTCTTCTTTGTTGTTTTCTTCTCCGCCCATTTTGTGACGAGAAATATTTTTATTCTCCTTTTTTTATATTCGTCAGTTACGCCTCGAAACCATCGAGTAGGTTTGCCTCTCAAATCTTCTTCTCGAACACTCCACAAAAATCAGTCATAGACATCTTCTCTCGCTTCTCGATCAATTTAATCAATCTGTTGACTTTCTCTGCGGAAAGTAAATAATCGTTCCGAAACATTTCAATCACTTTTGCTTCCTCGGGATCCGTGGCCTCGAAGCGTAAATCCCCCAACGCTACGCCTTCTTCGGGGTTGCGACCGTTGGCTTTGATGTACAACCTCTCCAACTCTGCGCCCAAACTTTCCTTCACTTCCCTCAACACGCCCATCGCCTCTTCATATCTTTCACCGGGCATATGCTCCAGCGATTGCGCTTTCCTAAACATCGCCTTTACCTGTTGCGGTTTCGTCAGCCAACACGAATCTTCCTCCTTCTTGCGAAAATCGCAACACCGCTTCGCGGCGTCTCCCCAAACGCCTTCGCCTCTCGCCAAATCGCAATACTTGATGCACAACGCGTACTCTTTCATCCCTAAATAACACCCAGCCATGTTCAATCTCAACGTCGCTCTTAAACCTTCCGCTAAATCTACGTGTTTCGGCAACATTAACTGTTGCATCAAATCCTCCGTAATGTACGACAAACCGCTCTCGTATAAACGCGTCGCCGCTTTCTTCGATCCTCCCCGAAACTTCTCGTTCCCTTTCTGCTTCAAATTTTCGCACCGTTCCATCCGTTTCTCAAATGTCAATTCCGTCCGAACGGTATCTGGACACTCCGCCGTCCCTTCCGCGTGCAACAGCTCAATCTCGACCAGTAACTCGCTCTTTGGCGGTATCGAAGGGAAGGAGACGTTCCCGGCGTCCCCGTACCCAAGCGAGGGAGGCAGAACGAAAGACGCGCGCTCGCCGACGTTTTCCATCATCCTCAAGCACTTATCCACGCCTACGCTCGCCACGTGCCTCGCGTTCGGTTGTCCTATAAACAACGCCAGCGGGAGTTGTTCGTCCTCGCCGTCGTCTCTCGTGCTAAACCGTAACGAAGATTTCTTCGTTCCATTTTCGTACAAATACACGGAATAGTGCGCGTAACACGTCGTGCAATGCTCCGAGAGGGATACTTTGGTACTCTCGAGCGTCTCGTCGACGTCTAGGTTTACCGAAGAGTTGAGTTTGCGCGGTTTTGGGGCGTCGGTATCCGACATTTGGAGCGGACCCTCCGCTTTTTTTTGTTGATTTTCCCTTCGATGTAGGGGAAAAAATGCTCCACTTTTATAAAAACGATCGAAAACAGCACCGTCCGTGGCCAAAAAACAAAGAACAATGAGCGACGACCGAAGCGCCTCGAACGCGCCTGTCGTCGTTCCGCAGCTTCCATCGGCGGCGCAACCGGATTTAGTTCGAGCGCAACAGAAGGACGACTACTACAGAAAGGTAAAAATTGGGAAAATAAATCCCCTAACACTGATGGGGAAATTTCCTCTTCGAGCGCGCGCGCGGTGTATTGTAATCTTCATGAGACTGACACTCTTCTCTCTTCTCTCCCTTAAACATCACGTGACAATACACAGCTCGTATCTGAATCCGTCTCTGATACCGTCAGGCTCGTGTTCGGACCGCAATTTTGGAACGATAAACTGGATGCGATTGAATCTCTCGGTGACTTTTTGTACTTTGCAGCCACCACCGGGAGCAACTCGCAAACGCTCGGAGAAGGTAGGACGGGTTTCTTCTCTCTCTCTCTCTCTCTGTGTACATGCACAAATTTAACGATTTATTTTGATTGCTCACTGTCACTTTCTGTTTATTTTCACGTTTCTGCGCGTGCACAGAATACACGGATCTTTTCACCGCGGACGCGAGAGGGGACATCCCGAGCGCTTCGCGAAGGTGGGCGTTGGTGGCGTTGGAGGCGTTGGCGAAACCGATCGGGAGACGGTTGAGAAATGCGTCCAGGAACGCAGTTTCTGGGATTGGGTCGATGGAGCGACGAGGTGCGTCGATTAGTGGTAGAAGTAGCGATAGAAAGAGAGATGGGGACGATGATAAGGAGAAGAAGAGGAACAAAAGCGACGCTCTGAAAAAACAGTTCTTGCAAGCGTACGCGTGGATGTTTGGAAACGCGCCGCAGAGTGCAACCTCGAGTAATCCAGCGCTAAAGCGAGTCAACGATCGAGGAGGATTCGGTCCTTTGACTCAGTTGATGCTCTTTTACGCGTTCGGGAAGTACGTTTCGTGGACGAACTGGGCGACCGGGATGGAGAGGGTGTTTGTGAACCCGAATCCAGGAGAGCCGAGGGCGAAGTATTCTTTGTTGTCGAAACTAATCGCGTTACAAATCGCGTACGCAATATTTAACGAAGGACAGCGCAGATATAGGTTACACTTGAGCGGGAAAGCGGCGAAAGGAAATCGTCCTAAAGCGGCGGAGGAATTTGGCTTCTTCGAGGCGGACGGCGTGACGAGATGTGGGGACAGATCGAGCGAGGAGAGACAGAAAGGAAGCGTGAATCCAGTTTCCGTCATGGACGATGCAAATATGCTTCCAAGTTTCGGTGTTGGCGGCGGATTGTCAAACGACTTCGATCAAGCTAACGACGAAGATGCCAAACGATACACTTGGCACGATATACCGTGTCCATTGTGTTTGAATCCCACGAAATACCCAACCGCGTTGAAGTGCGGACACTGTTTGTGTTGGGAGTGCGCGGTGGAGTGTTGCCAACAGAAGCCAGAGTGTCCTTTATGCCGCGCGCCTTGTAAACCGCAAGAACTGATAACGATAGCGAATCCATAGACATTTAGATTAATTAGGCAATAGTAAACATTTGTAGTAACAACTCGATCTAAAGCAAGTACAGCGCGAAGAAATGACTTGATAAATAATACATTCGCGATTTTTTCTTAAGCTTTCAACATCGTAAACTGCGCTTTCCAATCTGTCTTACCCGTCTCGTTCGACGTCGCGATTTCGAAAGCAATCGCGTCGGCACCTTTCTTTGGCGGTTGTGCTAAAGCTCTTACCGCGCACACGGCGACATCCTCGATCGAAATCGTTCCGCTCAATCGTCCGTCTTCCTTGGAAAACGCCATCGCTTTTCCTCTCGTGGGTTCATCCACCACGTTTACTGGTCGAATAATCGTCAACGGGATTCCCAAACTCTTCGCGAGTTGTTCTCTTTTCTCCTCTTTTCTCGCTCTCGTGCCTTCATCGTCCAAAATCATGCTCAGCACGTTTCCTCTGCACGATTGTGCCGTCGATAACAACACGATGTGCTTTACCCCGCTCTCTTTACACAATTTCGCGAACGACTCGTCAAACTTCCCCGAGGGAACAATCACCGACCGCACCCCAGACAACGACCGTCGCAACGCCTTCACGTCTCCTAAATCCGCGACATCAACGTACGGCCCGTACCTCGCGCTCTCAGCCTCCACGTTTTCGCACGCCACCTTCACGTCCAACTTTGCCAGCACGAGTTGCATGACCACCGCGTCGCCGAGCTTCGATCCAGAATCGAGCACGTAAATAGCTCTCTTCGGAGAAGCACTCATCTCTCCCTCGTCGTACGCGTCCTTCTCTTCCGCTTCCATTTTCATTTGTTCCTCTTTCCGTAAACTTTCCTCCTTTTCTTCTCGCTCTCGTTTCACTTCGCCATCTTTCCCGACCGAGGAATCTTCCCCGTACCACTTGCGCAGCTTCGGTCCGCCTTCCATCACGTCGAGCATTTTGTTCGCCTCGTCTGCGATTTTATCGAAAATGTTACCGCCGCTCTCCTTCTCTCCTTTCGCTCTCGTCGTCAATGACATCGCGCGGTGGCGACGAGGAGGAGGATGAGCGTCTGTACGCATCGTTAATCCATTTTTTCCCGAAGACGATAAAAACGCGCGGCGCGATTGTTGTTGTTGTTGCTGCTGCTGACGCGAGCACGCTCGCAGAGCAGCGTTCGGTGCAATAGTGCTCATATTTACGCGCGCGCGCGCGAGTTCGATGGTCTTATCGTATCGTTTGGCGCCTAAAAAGAGTGACGTTTTTTTGTTATCCAAAAAGCATCGACACAAAAACTTACGCGCAAAGAGAAAGCGCGCGACGGATGAACGAGCGCGCGCACACACAACGCGGTGCCCAAATGCCACTCGACGCGACTCGGTGAGAAGAGATAGTAAATTTTTTGAAGCTCGCGCGAAGCGAGGAATAAAATAAGGAGATGCACGCGCGCGAACAACAACACCTTTTCCTCGTTTCCAATTGGACTCCAACTCCCCTAATAGATTCGCGAAGAGGAAGAAGGAGAATAAACAGAGTCGGACGACGACGAGCAGAGGCTAAACCTTCTTCTGGAAAGGAGAGCGATGCTTCGCGTCTTTTCGGCATTAATCGTTTTGAAGATTTCTTCGCGGCGAACTACGTTCGTCTGCTCGCAAAGCTCGACGCGTTGGATGACGAGAAGAATGATATCGAGAGAGGTGATGAAGAGGACGACGCGGCGAAGAAGATGAACATCTACGGGCACGTGGCGACGATTGATTTGAGCGACGATGGGAGCATTTTGGATGAAGGTTTTCTTCGTCGGTTACACGAACCGGTGCTGATTCGGAACGCGTTTGAGAAAACGCGAGGTCGAGGAGGCGGCGGCGGCGGCGCGGCTTCGTCTTCGTGGACGATTCGCAAGTTGTTGGAAGCGCACGAGGAGGAAGAGAAGAGGACGGGAGGGGCGTTCCAGACCACGGTGAGAGTACGCACGAGTATTAACAGCGATAGAAGGAAAAATGAGAAGTCGTTCGTGTATGCGGAACAATCGCACGAAGCAATACGCAATCGGAAGTTTCAACCGCCCTCGCTTACGCAACGAATGCCTTTCGCGCTCGGATTATCGCGCGTGTTGGAGTTATCAGGGGACGGGGCGTATATACAATCCGAGTTGCCGGAGTCGCTGAAAGATGATATGGAACGTGACTATTTAAGAGTGTTTTCGGCGTTTGAAAAGAGTGATGAGTTCGTGGAGTCCCAACCTCTGAGGCTTTGGTTGTCAAAAAGAGGTAGCGTTTCGCCTTTGCATTTCGACGCTTCAATTTCAACTCTTACGCAGCTGAAGGGCGAGAAGACGTTTTTATTATTTGCGCCATTTTCTGGGCTTTCGCGCTGTAATCTCTACCCAGATTGGCACCCGTTGAGAAGACGGTCGCGCCTATCAATCGATGATGAGCGGATTAGGACAGGATTACGTGCGTATCAAGCGACACTTTCTGAGGGCGACGTTTTGATTTTCCCGCCGCGATGGTTACATCACGTTGAGTCGTCGAATAAAACGAACACGTCGGTATCAATCACGCGTCGTTACATTCATAACGGTTCGGATATGGACACATCATACGCGTCTCGATTCGCTAGATGGGCAAAAATTAGAGACAAAGGCACTAAGGCGCTGAGTCGATTGTACTCCTCTCGACTGGTTGATAGGGATTTCCCTACGCGATTTAATCTTGCCGTTATCGATTTAGATAATGAGGGCAAGTGTCCAAAACTCTGCGAAACTAGATCGTTCGAAAAAGACGTGCAAGTGAAGTGGCGTTTATGCACACAAACATTGTCTGATTGTATCTTCGCTCGAATGAAAAATGTATCGTCGATTTGCGTACGTGGCTCTATCGCTCGGGGCGCGGCGGTTGATTTCGAATCTGATTGCGACATGATTGTCATTTTTGAGAGCAAACGACCAAGTGCGGAGGAATTGGAAGCTCTGCGCTCGGAATTAGAAGATATTCGCTCTAAAGACTTTCCTTTTGCGAAGAAAATTGACGTGCGCTTTGAAGTACGCGGTAAAGTGAACGCGGAGCAACTGTTTACTTTGGCCACCTCTTCGCTTTGCGTGAGCGGTGAGGATATTCCAAAGTCGTTATCGCGAATGCCACCTGTGCGAACTTGTTTCCCAACGTTGTGCCAAGATGTCGATGTAGCGCTCGAGAACGGAAGTGAAAAAGCAATATCTTGGGCGTGTAAGCGTTGTTTGCGCGCCGCATTCGAAAGTCAGAAGAGGACCAGGTTTACGCGAGAGATATCGAGATGTTGCGAGATTGTTTGCAAGGAAGATTATCCTGAAAAGAAATACGAAGTCGGTGACTTGGAAACTGCTTTAGTTATAGCCATTAAAGGACCCAAAATGGTCTTCGGCGATGCGCACTGGTTAGAAATGAGCAAGGCGCTTCTCAATCGTTTGAGTAATTGTATTTCGCTCGCTAGTATCTAGACTGATTGTTTATTAAAGACATATTCTATACCGCAGAAGACGCGCTAAATGTCATCGGAACGAAGCTCGTAGCGCCGTCTCCCCACGATACCGCTAATATTCTATCCACAATGGCCCGGTCGTTCAGTCGGCGCATAGCGGCCGAGTCACCGGACGAAAATTGTAAACAAGCGGCGATATCTTTCACCTCGATAGGTTTTTCCTCCTCATCCGCGAGCGCATCTTCATCGTCCTCTTTCTCTCTGTAAAATGTACCGATTGCTCTGACGGTCAACACCGGGTGAACTATAGTCGCGTACACTCGAACTTTCCCATCGGCGTGTCCAAACACCAATCGAGACGCCGTGTCATCCCATGCGCACGATGTGATCGCAGCTACTTCAGATGAATCACCTTCACCTGGAATTTTTGGAAAGGTGATAGGAAGCGCCGCTCGCGTCGACCCGTTTGGAGCAACTTGTAAAGCCGCGCACGAGATGTGCCTCTTGTCCGTGCTCTTCGAAGCACCAGTCCCCAACGCGGTTTCGACGCAGCACAATCCAATTTCATTTTCGTCGTACTCGCGAACTCTCTTGTTTCCACGAATTGCCGCAGCTTTCGGCGACGGGCCCCACGCGAACGCGGTCACTTTGCCAGTCGATGAGAAGCCGTTCTCCGACCAAACGCCTGATTTCTTCGTCCAAATGGTCAACGCGCCATCTTTCGAAATCGCGGCGAGGTGTCGACCAGACCGACTAAACGCCAACGAGATAATTCCGTTCCGCTTCGTATTGATTTCAATCGGCACGAGCGTTTCCTTGAACGAACCAATCGACGAGAACGCTTTCATAATTTCGATTTTCGATTTCGGCACGTGAAACGTCTTTCTTCGCTTAATCGATCGAACAATTGAGGACAAACCGCTCGTGTTCCCGGAAGACATTGCAGTACTCTTCTTCGAATCCACATCCCAAATACGAATGGTAGACCCTCTTGAACTCGACGTCGCTAATAATGACCCATCCGGCGACCACGCAAGTTTATCGAGAACGCGAACGCCAACCACGTCCGACACCGCCGAGTCCAACAACGCCTCCGTCTCATCATTCGGCAATCGTTCCATCTTCCACGTCGTCGTTCCGGCACTACTGCTATTACTGCTCTTGTTATTATTATTCGACGCGGAAACCTTCGTAAACACCCGCACTCCACCGCTTTCTCTCGTTGTTATCGCAATCTCGTTCGGATGATCCGGCCGAAACGCCATCGCCACCGTCGTCTCGTTCGCCACGCGCGGCGTTGAGCACGGCGCGGAAATCAAACTCGCCGGAGCGGCGCCTCTTTTCTTGGACACTTTCGACGACGGCGAGAACGGCGCCGAAGGAACCGCACCTGCGGATGCCATCGTCGTCGCAGGTTGTCCTATTTCCCCTAAAACCTCAAAAATGCTCGACGACGACGAAGAGCCTTTCCCGCTTCGATCAAACACTGAAATTTTCGTCCCTTTCCGGTCGTTGTGTGCGATGCCAAACGTCGTTTTACAATTCGCATGCCACGACAACGGCGATGGACGCATCGTGCTCTCCAACGAGTTATCCTCGTCGTCGTCCTCTCCGTTGCTTCCATCTAATACGCGTCCACCGTTCGCGAGCGAAGCGACGACTTTCAGCGCTCTCTTGGCGAGCGCGTGCAATGGTTTGTTCGCGCCCGATTTCATTTCCAACTCTTCCTCGTCCGCCCTATTTCCCCCATCCCCGGGAAAATCAACGTTTGTCTTGTTTTTACCATCCTCGCTCCACTCTTCCGGCGCGGCGATGGTCACCGGACACGACGACGCCGATCGTCTTTTCGCGCTTCGTTTGATGACGGCGTTGGAGCGCGCGTCCGAGGAGGAGTTTATCAGCTCGTGGTTGATTTCTCGAAGCATTACTCTTTTGTTTTTTGAATTATTTATGAGGAAATTGGGGGAAGAGAAGGAAAAATTGAAGACTCGCGGCGGCGAGAGCGTCCCCGAGCAAACTACCATACGAACAGCGAAGCGAGTAATTACAACTAATGCGCGCGAATGAAAAAACAGAAAACTCGTTCGTTTTACGCGATGTGGTTGGTGCATTTTTTCTAAGTGATTTAAAAATCTTCTTCGAGTCGTTTTACATCGTCAATCTTCTATTCTTTTTGTTCTTCTTTTTGTTCTTCTTTTTCTTTTTCTTCTTCTCGTCGCTGTTTCCGGAATGCTTCGCGCTGCTATTCTTCTTAATGCCAAGAATCATGTGGTCCTCGCGTTGGTCGTCGTCGCTGTCTTCTTCGTTGAAGTCAGACGGGGCGTACATAGACTGTGGCCTTCGTTGCAACGGCGCCGAGGTTGGCGGGCCGGGGAAGTATTTCGATTTGACAAACGTCGAGGGGGAGCCTTTACCAATCGCGTGGATTGGTTTGAGTAATCCTTTCGTCGGTGTGGATGTTTTGATGTTTTGAACACCTTTGGAAGTATCAATGGCGCCGGATGGGAAGGACCGGGTGATGCCTTTGAGGTTCCAGGAGAGTCTTTTCGACGGTGAGGCCGACGGCGAGGAAGGTGAATCGATGTTTCCATTTTCTTGGTACTTCTTTGGCTTGAAGTTCAGCGCGCGTCGCGCAGAGACGACGTGTCCATTGAGCGGAGGATGCTTTTCGTCATCCTCTCCATCGTCTTCCTCCGCTGTCGTCGCTGCTTTTGCCGCCAACAACGCGTTTTTCTCTCGCTGCGCCTTCTCGAATGGGTTTTCCTCGACTATTTTTTCAGCTTTCTTCTTTTGCTTCTTTTGCTTTTTCTTCTCCGGTTGTTCGTCCTCATCTGCGTCGTCGATGACGCGAATTTCTGCGCGCTTCTTCTTCTTCTTTTTGTTGCTGCTAGTAACCTTTTCCTCTTCTTCTTCTTCTTCCTCTTCTTCTTCCTCCTCCGACGACGATGACGAACTTGACGACGACGAAGATTTCTCCTCGCTCATGATTCTATTTGCCACTTTAATCGTTAATTTTTGATCCTTTTTCAACTCAATCGAAGGCGCTTTCTCTGCCACAACGGCGGCTTTCTTTAAGTCTGTGTGTAGCTCGTACAGCGCTTCCCTCGACGTCTCGGGGCAACCGTTCCCTGCGCCGAGCTCAATCGCGACCCTCGCCAAGTCTTTAATGTACGTCGCATTCAACACCCAACCATTTTTGTTCCTCGGCGCGTTCCTCGTATCCACGTTCGTCGGACAAAACACGTCGAACACATCGCTCGCGCATCTTTTGAGGAAACTAAACGACGTTTCGTGACGCATGCCGTGCATAAACGCGACGAGAAGCATTTTGATGATTTCCTGCGGCGGCGCCTCCCCAGCCTCCTTCTCCTGTTCGTCGTCGTCTGAATCCTCCTCATCATCGGTCACGTCCACGTTCTCTTTATCTTCGTCTCCGTCCGAGTCGATGTCTCCATCATCGCTACTGCGTTTGCTCTTCTTGCTCTTTTTTTTCTTCTTTTTCTTCTTCTCTTCCTTCTCCTTCACGTCGAACCTTCGAATTTCCTCTCCAAACGCCTCCGCTACGTGTAACTTAATCCCAACATCGATCGCAGTGATGTTATCATCCTCGCCAAACAAAGCATCTCTATACACTCTATTCGCCACGTTCTGACTCACGTTCGTCTCCCAATCTCTTCGTTGTAAATACTGAAACACGTGCTTCTGCATCTGCCTCGCCAAAACGCAATACTTGTCCAACCGGTGCTTATCGATGCCGGCCCACTCGTTTCGCATCGTCCAAAAGAACACCGAGGCGTACAAAATAGCCATTTGCGGTTTCAGCGAATGCATCACGGACGCGATGGATATCGCCAACTCTCTCTGCACCTCTCTCCCATCCGAGTGCCACATGGCGTAAAACAAAGCCTTCCACACTTTCTTCATGGACAAATGGTCGAGCGATTTTTGCGAGCAGAGCCACTTCCGCAACCGCTCGAAAGTTTTATCGCGCGTGTGCCGATCGGAGGAGACGAGCGCTTTCGCGAACTTCGTGTTCTTCATCTCTCCGTATCTCTCTCTCTCTCTCTGGCGCGTTTTTACGACAAAAAATCCCTTCTCGAATCAATCTCTCGCGACTATTGTATTGAAAGTTCTCTCTGCGCGAGGAAAAAAAACGGCGGCGGAGTTGCGCGTGGGTTGCCTTTTTCCAATTCGCTCTTCGCGGCTTAAACGACGGAGAAAGAGAGACAAAGTTCTAAAAAAAACCACTCCTCGCGCCGAAGAAATCGAACCGCGGCGGTGAAAGAGTGTCGACGATGCCGCGCTTTTGCGTCCGTCTCTCTGTCTCTTTCGAGCAGCAGCAGCGCGAAGGAAGTGGGGGTAAAATCTGAATTTTGGAAAGAGAGAAAATCGAAAAAAAAAGACAAGACTTGTGAAAAAAGTACAAAAAAAATAAATACGCGCGTTCTCATTTTTTGGTCGTACTTTTTAAAAAATGTCTCTCTTCTTCTTCTTCATCATCAAAACCAAAACGATGATGCGGAGACCGCGCCGAGGACGACATCGTCATCTCTCGAACTCAGGCCTAGAGCGGCGCGGTGCGCTTGAACGGCGCGCTCGAAGGCGCACGTGGCGCCGCAGTATGTCGACCAGGCGGTTTTGACGTTTTCGTCGCAAGAGGAGGCGGACTTGTTGGCGGCGGCGGAGGATGCGGTGGTCCCCGGAGCGAAGGGAGAGGACGATGCGGTGCTGCGGGTGGTGCCTCGGGAGAGCGCTCGAGCTGCGCGGAGCGCGTAGGACATCGTGCGGCGGAGTTTCTCGGCGCGCTCGAAGAGTTCGTCGACGTCTCGACGCTTTCGAGGGTCCGCCGGTTGGGCTTTGAAGAGCGCGAAGGTTGTCGAGGAGGACGATGTGGAAGAGGGACGACCGGTCGAAGCACCAACGAGGACGTCATCGCCAATGAAGTTGGTTTCTGCGCGAGAAGCGAGCGTTTTATCGATGAACGCTTCGGTTTTGTTCCACGCGTACGCGAGTGCGTCCAGGGAGAGCACGACTTCGATGGATGCCGCTTGCGCGGCGCTTGTCGCGGCGGGTGCCATTGCCACCGACGATGGTGAGTTTTCCTCGCTATTTTGCGAGAGAGTACTGATGTGTTCGTTTCTTGTTGTCAGCTGATCGTTGTCAGTGCTGTTGGATGGCATAGTTTCGTTACTTTCGTCTTTGGAGTTGTTTTCGTTGGAAGTGTCATTGAGGCATATACCGGGGACGATTTCGCTCGCGCACTTCGCAAAGACATCTTTCGACAGCACACCCATTTCGAGGTTCAATTCCGCACCTACGTCTTTTCCATTTGTATTTTTGATATTATTGTTACGTTTTTTTAATATCATCCGTTTCGTTTCTTCGTGACACGCTTCGAAGACTGTCGCGGCGAGCGAGTCGGCTTCCTCGCCGCTCGCGCCAGCTTCCTTGAGTAAAGTTCTCACGATGGGCCGATGCATGAGAGGTTTGGAAACTCTGTGTCGAAAAGCTACATCGAAGGTTTCGGTAAATTTAGCTCTGGCGATCTTTTTAAGTTGATTGAGCTCAGTCAATGCGAGATCCAACGCTATTCCCACGTCAACCGCGTATCGATCGTCGTTTGACCCGGCGAAATATTTTTGTTGGAAATCCTGAAACGTATATCCATCGCTCGATACCGAGTGGTTTCGCAACGCACTTCGAAGCTGTGTTGGTATCTTATTCCGTCGAAACGCATATTGAATACCTCGCTCGGCTTCGTCGAGGAAAACCATCGGCGTTTGTGTCTTTTTACAGAGTGGTACTTTCAACGCGCTTCGTTCTGGAGGTAACATCGCAGAAAAGGCAGTCATTACAAACGCTCGTTCGTCCCTGCGCAAAGGCTGACAACATCCCAACAAACGCGAAAATATTCTTGCGAGTGGCGTGTGGCTTGTTGCTATGGAAGATGTCGAAGCGTTATTTATATTGATTTTTCGAAGTTTTCGCAACGTTGCCGCGAATGCCCGCAAGTGCCATGTGGCGAGTTCGTGAGATCCGTGGGACGTGATGAACCACGATTTCACGAACCTTAACAAGTCGTACTGAATCGATGGCGAAGCGTTTGCAGAGTTCAACTCTCCTTGCCTGTGAAAAAATGTCGACCGTTTATAAATGCCACCACCGATGCTCGGTTTACTATCGTAAATAGTCGAGATGCGCCTATTGGCGCTCACAGCGTTACTACTACTTCGCGTGTGTATCGACGAACGCGAGATTACCGGGGAATTCATTCTCGAGAATCTTCTCGAATCCATAAAAGACACGCGGTTTATTGTGCTGCGCTCGATGAATTTATTCGTTGGGTCCTCGCTCTCCACATATTCGTCGTCGAACGGCAAGGATTCCATTCGTAAGAATCTCACGATCTCGCACATGAGCAACAAAATGTGGATCGCGCAATCGCTCGAGCGCATTGGTTCAATTTCCATCACATCTCGTCCACCAAGTAAACATCTCTCGTCGTCGTCTAGATCTCTGTATACTTCATTCTCATATTCAGCATCCGATTCAAGAATCTTATTTTGTTCGACTTGTTGCACTCTTTCGGAAGAGGGGAAATCCGCGTCTTCGTTGTCGTCGTCGTTCTCGCGCGTTCCCAATCCTTCCTCTCGCGCGGAAACGACAACAAATCGATCGCGCCCGGGTCGACTATCTTCATCGCTCGCGTTATCGTTCGCATGTACTGACCAAGTTGCGATACCTTTTCTGTCTTCGAGAACAACCAGTGCCTCTTCTTTCTCTTTCTCCTCGTCGCCTTCGCCTCGCGTATCGCCGCCGCCGCACAAAGATACGTCGTCCTCGTCTTCATCGCTCACCATCACCAACGCCAACTTCTCCGCCACCGCGCTCTCGCACGCCTCGTCGCGACCCCTTCCTTCCTCCTCCCCATTTGCACCGTCTCTCTCCCAATCGTTCCTTCTCATTCGAAGCGCCCTTTTCGCCCGCAAAACTTCCCACCTTAATCGCTCGCACTCCTCGCTCTCCTCGACCAAAACGCGCTCTATTTTCTCCCTTCGTTTCTTCTCTCTCTCGGCTTTTTGTTCCCATCTTCGCGCGAGTTTTCGCGCCCAAACGAGGTCGAACGACGACGGGGAAACTTCATCGTTTTTATTATCGGTGCTCGCGCTTTTTTTACGTTCGTTCGTCGATGCCATTCGTCGACGCAGAGAGTAAGAGAGAGAGAGAGAACCAGCTAGCTGGTCAACGCGTGTGGAGAAGAGGACTTCAGATCCGGAAAACAAGGCGTTTTATTTTTGCCCGACTGAAACCCTAAATAAAAAGAAAAAGGCGTTGAAGTCACAAAAAGGACGACGATATACGATATAATACTAACGACGATGACGACGACGACGCGCGCGGCGCACTCGTCGCCGCTGCTCGTCGCCGCTCCAAAAAAGAAGAAGATTACCGCGATGAGAACGACGACGACGAGGACGACGACGCGGAGTGAGTTCGGCAACGTCAACGAGCGCGCGCTAATAAAACCATCTAACACGAGTTGTCTCTCAAGAAGCTCTAGGGGATGTTTGTCAACTGTCGCATCTCCTCCGCTCGCCTTTTCGCGCGCATCCACCACCATCCGCGCGAAATGCGAGGACGAGAGCGGTCTCGCGGTCTCGCGAAGGAAAATTGCGATCGGGTTGTTGAGTTTTTTATCGCTTTCGGACGGTTTTTTGGACGCGAAATCGGTCGAAGCCTCGGGAGAAGGAGAGGGAGATTTGGGAGAAGACGTGAACGATTTTACTTTTAAAACCTTCACGTTGCGAGCGCCTTCGTTTTACAAGGAGGTGGACGTCGATTACGACAAAGGACGGTTGTCCGGTGCGAATGGCTTAGAACTTTTAATCAGAGACTCTCGGTTCGGTTTAGCCGGGAATACGATCACGCTGAGCAAACAGACGAGTCCAATCGATCCGGAGACGAAGCAACCGCTCTTCTCGAGGACGGAAGATTTGGGCCAAGTAGAAGAAGTCGCGGAGAAGTTGGTAGCGGGAGAAAATCAGAGGAGCAGGGGCGCAAACGCGACGTTGAAAGAATCGAAGAAAGGAACTGTGGACGGGACGACGTATTACGACGTCAGCTACACGAAGAAGGTGAAGTTTGTGGATAGGATCGTGAGGACGAGAGTGTGCGTGCACGACAACGTGTTGTTTACTTTGACAGTGGAGACCGATTTGGAGAGAGGCACCGGCGAAGAGGCGCAATCGTTGGACGATATCGTGACGAGCTTTAAAGTTCTCTGATTCTTTTGTAGTGTACACGCATAAAAATACATCATGTAGAAGCGCCTAAAACAAACAAATCCACGTTTAATGTGAGTATATGTGTAAATCAGGCCGCTGGTGGTGGCGGAGGAGGAACTGGCGGTGGTGGTAAGGAAGGCGGCGTGAACGCAACGATGACGTTTGCAAACTCGGCACCTAAGTACGCCGACCCACCTGCGATGGCGCACAATGCCGCCAAACCAATCACTCCTCTCGTCCTTACCCAATTGTCCGGGTTCCCGGCTTGTTTGCCGAACAAATACGTCACTGTAATCTCTAATCCTAAGGAAATTCCAGGTTCTATGACGCCGTAATTTCTGAATGCCCATTTCAACGTGCTCCAATAGGGAAACCGACGTCGAAAGTTTCTCTCGACTTCGTCCAATCGAAGCAATCGCGCGTCGTCCCCTAACAATTGCTCAAATTCGCTCGGGTTTCCCACGATTGGTTTTTCCGTCGCTTGCTCCGAACGCAAAAGACTCACAAACTGTCGATTCAAGTTCCCCAAAGAAGCGACGTTTAACACGCGCTCAAAGTTTCTGTAATCGACAAATACAGGCGTCAATTTTCTGTTGTTAATTTTTGCAAACTTGTGGTTGAGCTCGAGCATGGTCATAATTTCCGGACCGACCGCGTCGTACATTCGCAACGTATAATGCCTCTGATTATTGGTGACGAGCTGCTTCCAAGAATCTTTGTTCCACATTTTATTCATACCGTCGTCCGCATCGTACGTTGCGGTACTGTTACTACTGCTACTGTTATCGCTGCTACTATTTGCCGTTACGTCTCCCGTAGCGGTGTTGATGCTCCCGACTCTCACCGTCGTCGTAGTGCTTTTCATGGGCCCCCATCCACCGCTTGGCATTCGCCTCAAATCGTAGCGTTGCGTCGCTCTCGAACTAAATTCTGTCAAACACAAAAAAGCAATCCTATTTGCCGCGTCTGTCACTTCCAACGGTTGCAACGGTGCCGTTCCATTTCCCATAATTGGCGTCAACGGCAATAAAGTTAAATCCGTCATGTTCAACAAATCCCCTCTCTGTCCGACTGCGCCGCTCTTCGAACTATACAACAATCCTAAACTCGTGATGGATACCGGTAACTTCTCCAATCTAGCCAGCGAATAATCCGTCATCGATTTCCATCTCGAATACGGCACTTGCCCGGCTCTCTCTGCTTTCGTCGCCTGCGTCGAGCTTTGCACGAAGTGCCCGAATCCCAACGCCTCGCACGCTCTCGCAGCGGCTACGGGCGCCCGATAATTCACCGCCATCATCGAATCCGGCTTTCCTGGCACTGGACCGGCTAAACCGGCTAAATTTGCAAACACCGCGTTGCATCCACCCAACCCGAGCGAACCGAGCTGATCGTGCCACGAATCCACGTCGTGTTGATGATAATAATCCACCCGCGTCGCTCTCACCGTCTTCAACCTTTGACTTCCCAACTGACTGGTTAATCTCGCCATCAGTGTCCCTGGACTCGAGGACAACAGCAACAATTCCCCCGGATCTAACCCGTTCGCGCGTCTGAATTCATGCGCGTCCAAAATAGAATCCACGACGTTGCTCCCTAAAAAACCAGCCGGACCGCTCAGCGCAATCGTCTTCGGTCGCGAATACAACAGTTGCTCCCCGGCGTGTTTAATTAAAGGGTTGTTAAACGCCTGTTGCGCGTAATCCACGTCCGCGGTCGGTGGAGGAGGAGAACTTCCAACCCCGGCGAACGCCGAACCGCTAAACCATCGCCCGGAAGAAGAAGAAGAAGAAGAAGAACGCAAACACCGAAGACGCGCAATCGCGCTCATCATCATATCTTTTTTCATGCGCTCAACTCCTCTCAACTGTAATTGCCCCCGTTTCCCGCTCTCTCTCTCTCTCGCAAAGCGCAACAACAACAACGATAGAAAATAAGACGCGCGCGTCACACACGCACACACAAAAAAAAGCGAAAACTTTTCTTTCGGCCTCGCGCTTTGTTTGTGTTTTATGTGTATGTGTCGATGCCGCGCGCGCGAAGAAAAGAGCGCTCGCTGCTTTGTATTTAATGCTGACGAGGATACTTTTTTTCCCCGAAAAACTCACTTTTTGACTTTTTGTGAACTTTTTTTGCGTGTTTTTTTGGGGAAACAACACTCTTCTCGCGCACGCAAAATACCAAATGCTTCTCCTTCGAGCGGTGCGAGCGCGAGTGCCTCGATTCGAGTTTGAGTTTCGGAGAGGCGATGGCAGCAGCTACGATGACGACGACGACGATTATGATGATTACGACGATCATTACGACGACGACGACGACGACGAAGCAAAGCGAGGTGGAGAAGAAGAAGATGATTACAACAAATCCGGTGAGAGGGACAGCGAGGAGAAGATGTTCACGACGCCGCCGAAGAAGCAAACCGGGATGGAGAAACCGACGAGTGAGAGGGAGAAGAAGAAGAAGAAGACGTCGAGAGTGTCGTTTGACGATGGGACGGTGTTTAGCGACGACGAGGAAGATGGTGAGGAGGAAAACGAAGAAGAGATGCTTCTGTTTGGAACGATTGGAAGCAGAGAAAAATCCATCGAGATAGACTTGACGAGGTGTGCGGAGCAAATCGGTTTAGGTTTGGAGAGGTGCAAACGGACGAGCATTTCTATCTTTGAGTGCGTTAGAGAGTTAGGAAGTAGTGATAGAAAACGGGGGGGTAGTAGAAGTAGGAACGGCAGTGCGTCGTCTTTCGCGTCGGTGTACGGGAGAGGAGGAAGATACGGGGATACCGCTTCGGATATGAAAAGTTACTACGTCGAGTCCAGGAAGAAAATGAAACGGGGAAGGAGAAGGCGATTGATTGTGCCGAGGGTGATTGTGAGCGTCGTCTTGTTTTGTATCGTTATGTTTTTGTGGCGTAAGAGAAGGAGTGCGATGAGTATTGACGGATTAGGTGATGACGTGGGAAAGAGAGGAAGAGTCGAAAGCGAGTCGATGAAACACGCTCGAATGGAAGTTGACGCGGCGAAAAGAGGCGATTATAGCAGTCACGAAAAGTACCACCCATTGAATCGTCAGACGACGTTTTCGGGCGGCATTTTCCCGTCGCACGAACGCGTCGGTTCCGCCGAGTATGAGAAAGAGACCGAAAGATTGATGGAAGCGCTCGCGAAAAGAATCGCGACGGGACAGCACCATTCCGCAGATTTTAATGATGCGAGAAGACACGTTCGCGAACATCGAATGAGAATAAATGGCGGTAATCAGCGCAACAGTAACTTATTTCACATGGATAACGCTGAAGTGATGAGGCTAAGAGAAGCCAAGCGCCAACTCCGCGACGATTTTTTACAAATGGGTCCGAAGTGTGAATTCGACACGTCTGGAATGTCCCGCGAAAGCATCAAAGACATGAAAGAAGAGTGCAGAGAATTCTTCCGCAAAGAAGAGAAACGAATCGGAAAGATTCCTCTGTTGGATGACACTAAGTTCAGAATCCACGGAGAAAACCAGCTCGATCGCGAGCACTTTCGAGGGCATCGTCAAAAACTACCCACAGTGGCAGATATACGAGCGATGGACATGGTGCCCCACTAAACGCACGTATTTTAGATTTATAGTATTAATAGTTTTATATTTCACAATAACTTCATTAGAAAGTAGATTGGCTAGTTGTAATAAATGCATCGCAGAAATTAGTAGCGTCTGTAACCGCCACCACCGCCATGGTGTCTCTTACCACCGCCGCGACCGCCGCCTCTTTTCTCTGGTCTATATTCGCTCTTGCTCGCGGTGCTTTTGTCCCAACCGGGAAAGCACCCTTCCACGCACTTCCTGTACGAAAAATCTGAAATCGTTCCGTCGTTCCTCATCACGCAGTAACACTTTGAATCGTGCTCCAAGTGCCACAACACTTGGATGGATTTAATCCCGCTCTCGCCGATTTTTCTCTCCGCGTCCTCGTGCCCTTTTCTCAACATCGCTTCAACCACCATGCGTTCGTAATCGTTCAAATCTTGCTTCATGGTGACCGTGTTTAACAACCACGAGATGTACTTGATGGCATCTTCGGGAGAATCGAACGTTTTCGGGCCGAGTTTCACCGGCGTCCACGAGGACGGCTTCTTCGCCGAAGCAGGCGCTTCCTCCTTCTTCTCTTCTTCTGCTTCTTCTTCTTTCGGGGCGTCGTCGCCGCCATTCGATTCTACTTTTGCTTTTTTCTCCTCTTCTTTCGCTGGTTCTTCCTCTTCCTCTCGTTCTCTTTTGTCGCCAACTTCGGCGGTCGGTTGTTCTTTTTCTTCCTCTTTCGAAGCTTCGGCGGCGGCGGCGGCGGCGGCTTTCTTCGCCGCGGCGGCTCTTCTCGGTGGCATTATTGGTTTTTTGCTCGAAAATGCGTGCTAATTTTCTGGCGGTGTGCGACGAAGAGATGAACAGAAGAGACCATCTTTCGCGCGCGAGAGAAGAGTGCAAATTTCCAAATCGCTCTCTCTTTATTTTTGCTAATCATTAAACGATATCGATTTGAATGCTAATTACCTATATAATTGCTACACGCTATTTGTTTAAATCTACGTTATCGTATCCAGCCGCCCGGCCTTTTCGACCTTCGGTAGCTTCGAGAGGATGTTCTCCTCCTTCGTCGTCGTCGTCGTTTTTCTCCTTCTTTTTCGGGTCCAAGCCGACAAAGGTTCGCTTGGTGAGCAAGTATTCCGCGCCGGAGTGTGGTGTGGAGGTACTCTTGTTGAGATGGAGGTTTTCGTTGCGGAACGTGAGCGCTTGAGAGGCGCGTTCGGCGAGCTTGAGAGCGTCGGCGGCTTTGGGATCTTTGGTGCCCTCCTCATCGTCATCGTCGGCAACAAGTGACGATACGTTCGCGCCGTGCACATCGTAATCGTCCGCGTCGTCCCCGGTAAGTCTGGAGGATTCATCTTTGCGTAAAGTTCCGGTCAGAAGGGACATGGTTGGTTCGGCTCGAACGTTATTTGCGCCGTCGAAATCTTTCGTTTCCTCTTCGAACGACGCGAAGTCCAATTTGACTTCGCCAATCCACGGTTTATTCCCGAAAGCTAAAGCGGCTTCGTGGGGAGTGATGACTGCTTGTAAATAGTCTTTCCCGTCTACTAAAGCGCACAATTCGCACGCGACGAGCACGAACGTTTCAATCTCTGGAAAGTTCGCCAACTTGTTTGGATTCGGCTTCCCGCACGCGACAGTATAGCACGTTCGTCCACTCGACTCAATCATTTCACGCAGTTTAGATACGACCGACAAGTATCCCGAAACGCCAAGAGTCCCAACGACTATTCCAACTATGTTCGAATCTTTGGCGCGCTCAATCGAATGATTTCGCTTCCTCACGTTTCTCCGACACGCCTCCGTCCCGATCGCCCTCGCTTCTATCTCGTTCTTCTCGGGACAAAATCGGGCGACGTCGTAATTCGTTCGAAACGGCGACGCATCGCTCGTCGCCGATGATATAGTCAACAACGCGTGCGTCAATGCGGGTGAGTCTGCATCGCCAACCCAAACGAACGCTTTTCTATTCGGATCTTTAAAGTCTTCGTCTAATTCGCGTTTGTATTTTAATCGAGCCGCACCCAATGTCAAATGTATTTTATTATTATCGTCGTCATCATTTTCTTCGTTCGTTCCACCTTCGCTCGTAGACGCGACGCGGATGGTCTCTCCGTCGTCTCTTCCAATTCTAGCCTCACCCGTCGGTTCAATCACATTTGGTGGCATCGACGATACCACGTACCGAACCTTCCCTCCGTCTTCGCTTTCCCCCGTCGTCGTCGTCATCAATGCCTTCTCCATCCGCTCCGAACACCAGCTTCTATTCTGTTCCATTAACACGACCACCACGTCCACCGACGCTCCCAACGTATTCTTCACGTGTTCTCTGATCTTTTCTGCGCATAACTCAACCTCTAAACTCTTCTTCTCGAACACCATCCTCGCGTTCAATCGGCTCGTTTTCGAGCAACACGAAAAACCAACGTGAACGACGCAGTCCGCGTCGTGGTGCAACGCCGCGACTTCGTCCACGCAACACGACCCAAACGTCGTGTCCGCGAGAACAAACACTTCTCTTTTCCTCATCGTTTCCGACGCATCGTCATCGCTCGTCGTCGTCGTCGTCGTCTCGTCCAACTCGCGTCTCAATTCGCGACAGATGCTGGCGGCGTTTTGGAGCAACTCGTCGGGAATCTGTATCGCGATTCGACGGAACGCGTTCGCGTGGATCCATCTGGCGACGCGCGCGATGTCGTACTGGTCTCTGATGGTTTCTCGAGACAACGGTGGTGAAGGAGAAGGTAGAGAAACCGTCGCGTTGGCGGACATTTCCTTCTTCTTCTTCTTAGGTAAAACTTGTGGCGCGCGAGTAAAAAAATTTTGTTTTTCGGAAGAAACCGCTTGCTGCGTGCACGCGTGTGAGATGTGTGTGTGTGTTACAGAACGCTACGTGCCTTTTAAAAGTCCACGTCCAGCGCTGGATTATTTTTCCACGCGGAATACTTCCACACCGGATTGTTCTCGTCTACAACTTTACTCTCGAACGCGTTTTTCACCGCCAACGCGTTTTCATCGAGCTCTTTGTTTTGTGCGATGGCCAACTCTAGGCGCTCGCGTCTGGTTAAACCGGCGGTTGGACCGTATCGCCGCACGTCGTGGTCGAAGAGTTTGAACTTGTGGAGAAGAAGCTCGTAGTTTACGCCGGGCAAGTGGCCGAGTTTTGTCGTCGTCGGCGGCGATTGTTCGTTCTCGCCTGTTTTTTTGTTCGTGGAGAGAGAAGAGAAGGAGAAGATAAAACGTTTTCGGTATCGCGTCGAGGAGAAGAACGAGCATCGAAAAAGAAGAAGAGGAAGAGAGCAACGAGAGCAGTTCCGACTCAGTAAACGTTCGTAATCACGTGTAACTTTCATGACATAAAAAACATTTTATGATCATCATCGTCGCGAACGTAAAGACGCTTTCGCTTCTAAACCTGCCATCATCTCCGATGCGATGCGAAACAGAAAAAGAAACTTCCTGCGCGTATTTTAGAGCGCGCACACAACACAGAAAGAGAGAGAGAGAGAAAAAAAAATGGGAGACGCGCGTTTTCTTCCTCGCCTTTCTTTAAAGGAGTGATCGGCGCCGAAACGACGACGACAGCATCGGCGGCGGCGCTTTTCTTCGCTGATTCTCTCTCGCAGTCGACGAAGCGTCGTTTGCGCTCGCGGGCGGCGTCTTTGCTCATATCTCTTCTCTGTTCCTTCTTTTTTGTGCTCTCTCTGTTTGTTGTTTTTGGTCAAAAACGAAAACGCGTTTTTTTTCTTTTTTTTTTGGGGGTGCAAAATCCAAAAATGTGGGACTTTGCGAACGAATTGGACAAGAGAGAGAGAGAGCACAGAGAGAGATGCTTTTCTGGAGAGAGCGACCCGTCTCGACAAGACGAATTCGAGAGAGAGAGAGAGATCTCTATTTATCCATCTCTGAATATCTCTGGGAACTCCCCTCCTCAGTTTTTTTCAATCTCAAACTCGCGTGTGACGTATATCTATCTACTTCTGCCGCCGCGCGCGTTTTTAAGGAGGAACGAGAAAGACCACGCGCACGTGATACGTATAATATAAAACATGTTTGCTTGTGCCACCGCCGCGTCTTCGTCGGTCGCGTCGTCGTCGTCGTCGTCGTCGTCGTCGAGAATAAGAATGAAATCTTCCGTCGTCAAAAGATCCAAAACCATCGCCGTTCAACCTCCGTCGGCGTTACCCATCGCGGACCTCGCGGATGGATCTGCGGTGACCACCGCGGTCGTCGGCGTCGCCGCGATTGGTGCCGCTGGTGCCGCGTTGGTGCTCACGGATCCGTCGAAGAGACGAGCGGAGATGATGGAAACGACCGGCGGTGATGAAGCTGCTTCTGTTCGCGATTATTTCGATAAAGTTGGCTTTGAGAGATGGCAAAAAATTTACGGCGAAACCGACGAGGTGAACAAAGTGCAATTGGACATTCGCCAAGGGCACCAACAGACGGTCGATAAGATTTTGGCGTGGTTGCCAGATAACATGGACGGTATGACGGTGTGCGATGCCGGCGCTGGTACCGGTTCTTTGGCGATTCCGTTGGCACTCAGAGGCGCCGGCGTGAGCGCTTCGGATATCTCGTCGAGCATGATTGGCGAGGCGGAGACGAGGTATAAGGAAAGCATCGCGGCGGGGGCGAAAGCGCCGGCTGTCGCGCCGAAATTCGAAGCGTTGGGTTTGGAAGAGTGCTCTGGTGAGTACGACGTGGTGAGCTGCATTGATGTTATGATTCACTACCCGGATGATCGCGTGGCGGCGATGGTGGCGCACTTGGCGTCCTTGAGTAAGAAGAAGTTGATTGTGTCCTTCGCGCCGAAGACGTTGGCGTACTCAATTTTGAAGAGAATCGGGGAATTATTCCCGGGGCCGAGTAAAGCGACGAGAGCGTATTTGCACGACGAAGGTGAAGTCGAAGAGGCGTTAGAGAAGGCTGGGTTTCGAGTGACGAGAAGACAAATGACGGCGACGTCGTTTTACTTTTCTCGCATCTTGGAGTGCGAGAGAGTATAAAATAAAACTCTTTCTTCAACAGTAGGATTATTTTTATATGTATGTGCGGTACTTCACGTTATATTAATTATTAGTAGTATTAGTATCAAATCATGCGCGCGCAACACGTATATTATTCATCCCGCGCGAGTGCGTCAAATTCTCATTAATGCGCCTTTTTTCCCTTCTTGTGATTACCCGCCGCTCTTTTAATCACGAAAATGTTCGGGTGTAACCCCAAGCAGCCCGTAACTTGCGCGACTAAGTGGAAGAATCGGTAGAAAAAGCTCGCTAAAGCTACGGCGATCACTGCACCCTTCCCAACGTCGTCTGCTTTCTCGACAACTTGCGACGCGACGTACGCGACTATCGCGTGCGTCCAGTTAAAGACGCGAAACTTGGGATCGCTCACTCTTATTTGCATCACGCGAACCATGACTTCGGTAAACATGACGCACGCGCAGATGTGCGCGGCTATGAAGTTCTTCGAATGATAGACGGCGCTGAAAAAGCCCACCTCGATGATAACAACAGTCAAATAAACCGCGGCTAGGGAGCGGTCTTGCGGCCAGTGTGGTGGAAAACCACCGTTTTTCTTGAGCTGCGTTCTCAACGATTTCCTTCTGTTGCCTTCTCCCGCCGCGGAAATACTTCCGCTCTTTACCTGGCTTCTCTTCCTGACTGTCTTCACTACGGTTATCATTCTCGTCAAATACGAGGCAATACTCGCCACGCCCATGAAGAACAAACCGAACGAAATCTTCCCACTTTGACTCACAAAAGTCGGCACCGGAACGCTCAATTCCCTCCATCCGCTCGGCCCGAGATACGCCGTGAGCAAAAGCATAATCTGACAGATGATTTGAATCTCTTGCGCGTCGAAATCGTTAATCGGCAACAATCCTTGGTACGTACTCGTGACCGTATCCAACCCAAAATTCCACCTGGCACAACTCGTAATCACGCATACCAGCAGCCGATTCGCCCTCGCGTTGAACGAAAACGCGTCGCACAAAATGGTCGCGTACGCGCACGCGCTAAACGCGTCGCACCCGTGGTCGACAACCTCCCCTAGCGGCGACCCGGTCCCCGTCCTCCTCGCCTGTTTCCCATCCATCCCGTCCATCGTTTGGTAAATCAAGAAAAACACCGCGCACACGCCGTACACCCAATTCGGCGCCGACCCGTCCAGCTCCGGAGAATAATACAAAACCAAAGAAACGTTGAGAATAACGAAACACAACCCGAGCGTGGTTATCAAATTCGGTGCCAGCCATTTCGGACAAAACGTGTTCACCATAAACGTCCAATACCTCTCCAAAAACGCCCGCTCGAGCATCGTGCTCTTCGGCGACGTGTGCATGTACGAGTGCACTTGTTTGCACCTGTGCGCGTCCGCGTGGACGTGACGTTTATCGGCTTCCGAGGAGGGGTCTTTTTGGCACTGCGTTTCCTTCCAGTGCGTCGTTCGGAGACTCGTCGCGTGTAACACGGTCATTTTTTCTTTACAAATATATTCTTCTTCCACTAACGACAACAACAACGACAAAGAAAAAAAGAGCGCGAAAGAGACGTTTTGTGGTAAAGGTAAACGGGATGATGGCGATGGTGCGTCGACTGTTTTTCAAAGCGCCGTCGTCGTCGTTCGTCGTCGCGAGAGACTGTGAAAGAGTAAAGTGAAACTATCCTCAAAACGGTTTGTTTACCTTGTGAAACCCTAAATAAATTTTAAAATGTGCCCACTTTTTTCAAAAAAAAGAAGATTCGAATCCTGAAAAAAACAAGAGGTATCATCAGCGCTTGACGCGCGCGCGCGAACGAGAACAACGAGAATAAGAAGAACGAGAGAGAGAGAGAGAGAGAGACCGGTTCGATCTCGAGAGAGTAAATAGAGAGAGAGATAAAAAGAAGGAGAAAGAAATAAAACACACACGGAGAAAAAATAATGAGCGGAAAAAAGCGAACGCAGGGCGAGATGATGCGAGGAGAAGATGACGACGAAGAAGAAGTTGAAATCATGCCCGGGACGGTCAAATCCGTTCGGCTTCAGAATTTCATGTGCCACGAGAATTTGCACGTGGAGTTAGGGCCGCGGATTAACTTCATCACCGGAGAGAACGGGTCCGGGAAGTCGGCGGTATTGACAGCGTTGACGTTAGCGTTGGGAACCTCGGCGAGGAAGACGAACAGGACGAGTAAAGACGGCGTGAAAGGTTTGATTCGAACCGGGCAACCCAGCGCGAAGATTATCGTCGAGTTACGAAACGAAGGATCGGACGCGTTCGAGCCGGATAAGTTTGGTGACGTGATTATTATTGAGAAGAATATAGTCAGCACGGGCGCATCGACGATGAAGATGAAAACGAGACACGGCCCGGGCGCGAGCGAGAAGAAGGAAGCAACGGTGTACACAAAGTCGGAGGATTTGGCGAGGATGTGCGATCACTTGAACTTGAACTGCGATAATCCAATTTGCGTGATGACGCAAGACGGGAGTCGAGAGTTCTTGAATTCCGGGAAGGACCGAGATAAGTACAATTTTTACATGAAAGCGACGCTTTTGGAATCGATTTTTAGCGAATTGTCAGTGTCGAAAGACAAATTGCACCAGATGAGCGAGCGATTAAAACAAGAAGAAGCAAAAATTCCAGCGATGGAATCAGAAGTGGCGAGTTTGGAAACAGAGATGGCGAATTTCACGCTCGCGAATGACTTGAAAAAGAAAGTTGCTTTGTGCCGAAAATTGTTGCCATGGAGCGGGATTGCTGATATGAAGGCCAAAATACAGTTGAGGATGGAAAAGATCGAAGCGTGTAACAAAGAAGTGCAAGAATGCGACGCCAGGATAGTGTCATCGAATACGAAGAAGGAAAAGTACGAAGACGAAATAAAAGAGTACAGCGAAAAAGTGGAGAGTTTAACAAATGAAGAAATTAGTCAAGCTTTGCAAAGAAAGATCGAATATAAGGACTCGATGGACACAGCTGAACGTCATATGATTAGCGCAAAGCGCGCGTTGGACGGAGCAGAGGCAAACGTGAAGGATAAAAAGAAAGAACGCGATAACCAAAAACGTCTGTTGGAAACCGAGAAGGAAAGAGCCGTGTCGGCGACGCAAAATGTGAGTGGACAAAACGATGCGGCGTTGATAGCGGCGAAAGCCAAATACGAAAAAGCATACGAGGAGAAGGAAGCTTTCGAAAGGGCGGTAAAAGAAGTGAACGATCGGGTTTCAGAGGCTGAGTATGAGTGCAAAAATATCTCAAACAGGATTTACGGCGCAGAGCAAAGCGTGAATCAGCAGCAACAGACGATTAAAAGATTGGAAAACGTGAGCAAAAACGCCAACAATCGATTCGGCGAGTGGGTGCCGAAACTTCTAGACGTCATCAAGAAGAACGAGAAGAAGTTTTCAAGACCGCCGATCGGACCGGTCGGTGCAAACGTCCAACTCAAACAATCGAAATGGGGCCTTTGCGTTGAAGAGTGTTGCGGGCGCGAGTTCGAGAAGTTCCTCGTCCATTCACCTGAAGACGTGAGCGTTCTTCAAAAAATTGCCAAGGATGCAAATTGTAAGGTTCCAGTGATTGGTTGCATGAACTTTGACGCGCCAAGATACAATACGAAGGAAAACTCCCCGGACGGTTCTCTTTTGACTGTTTTGGACGTTTTAGAATTCACAAACAACGCGGTGTTCAATTATTTGGTCGACAAAGCGCAGATTGAGAGAGTTATTTTGTGTACGGAGGAGAAGCAAGCTACGACAATCGTGCACCACAAATTCGGGGAACCGAAGCACCCGAAGAGCAAAAACGTGGCATACGCGTTGACGCTGGCAATGCGCAGTTACAAGCAAACTGGGGGTACTCAGCAAGCGAACGCCTTCAGACGACAAGTGCTCGATGCTCCTGTGCGTCTGAGCACAGATACTGCGGCCCAAATCAATCAAGCTAAAACGCGCTTGGTTGAGATTCAAACCGAGTTGAAAGACGCGAAGAAAGCGATGGAAGCGAAAAGAAAAGCACTGAGCGACGCGAAAGCTGAGGTGCCAAAGATCGAAAGCAAACGCCTGACAATTGCGCAAAACGTTCGGACAGCATTGGACGACTACAAAAATAAGAAGCAGGAAGCGCAGGAAGCGGTGCAAGATGTGGCTGAGGTGGATTTGGAAGAACTCGAGCACGAGTTGGAAGAAAAAGAAAAAGCTTTGAAGGAGAGCGAAGATGAGAAACGCATTTTGATGGAAGATCACAAGCAGAAAAAAGATGATTACGTGGCCAAGAAAGCTGCGCTCGATTCGTTCATCGATAATCAGACGGGTTTGCAAGGTCAACTCGATGATTGCCAAACGAAGATCGATGGATGTCGAAAGAAAATCAATGATACCGAAAAGAACATCGAAAAATTCTCTCACATAAAAGAAGAAAAGTTGAAAGAGCGCGCTGAACTTGTTGATGCTCTCGACCAAGAAAAGGCCGAATTGGTAGAGGGTGAAGCTGCTGTTCTCAGAGATGCTTATGATGAACACGGAAAGCTAATCGGTTTATTAACGTTCGAGGAAGCCGAGACCTACAAAGCCGAGTTTGACATTCACAAGGGCATTGAGGCGGCTGACAAATATGTCGAATCGCTTAAAGCTAAAATTGCGAGAGAGAACGACGCACAAGAGCGGCCGTTCGAAGAAGTGCGCGATCTACTCGACGAGGCGAAGGCTAAACTCAACAAGACCAAGAGAACGCTTAAATATGCGACGGATCCGAAGAATGCTTTGAAGGCGATGGTGAAGAAACGTAGGAAGGCGTGTCAACAGGCATCCGAGTACACGAAAAAAGAAGTCTCCGGTGCCTTTGGTTTTCACTTGAGTAAAAAGGCCGGGTGCGGAGGAATATTGGAAGTTGACGACGTTAATCGCACGTTAACTATGAATGTGCAGATGAAGAACAAAGCCGTCACGAGCGTCGCCGGGCTCTCTGGCGGCGAAAAGTCGTTCACTACGCTTGCTCTCACGTTAGCCATGGGAGAACTCAGCGAAGCGCCTTTTCGCGCCATGGACGAATTCGACGTTTTCATGGACGAAGTCGCGCGAAAAGTTTCCATGGACTCCTTGTTGGAATTCGCTAGAGGAGACGAGGAAGCGAGCAGACAGTTCATTCTCATCACGCCGCAAAATATTTCCGGCATCGACGCAAAAGCGAAGGACATTCACGTGTTCCAAATGCGAGCACCTCGACCGCAAAAGGCATAAAAGAGAGAGAGAGAGAGAAAAAAAAAGAGAGAAATCTCAGAGCAGGCGCGAAATGTTACTCGCTCTCTCCTGTATTAAGAAGAAAGCATTCGAATTCTACGACTACATACATAATAAATACTACATTTAACTCCATCGCCTCGCGAGTTCGGCTACAGAGGACTGAACTCTCGCTTCACGCAAATCACCTAAAAAAAACTAGTCGATGTTTCTAAAACTGTCTCTAATCTAACTTCGTCTCTCCCTCGTCGCCGTCCTCGTCCTCGTCTAAAACGATCCCAAACCCGTCCTCGTCCTCCTCGCTGTTGTATTTCCTGTGCGTCACTCTCGCGTCGCCGCCTGGTCGTCGCAAAAGCTTCAAAAAACTCTTCAACTCTCGAAAAGATTTGAACGCTTTATACGCCATGAAAACTAACACCAGAGAGACTAAAAACTGTTCGCTGTTCAAGGAGATGTAATCGCCCTCGGTCGGGTGCGTCGGAGTGATGACTCTCTGGTGGAGACGGAACGAGTATTTTTGTTCGTTGACGCCGTGTTTGTTCTTGGCATCATCGGAAGATGTTGATGATGATGATGATGATGAAGGCATTCTTTTTGTTAGGTAATTCTTTACTTTGTTTCAGCTTTTCTATATAATAGTGAGTTTGTGTATTTCACGCTGTAAAATATTTCCGCGAGCATTTCGCCTCGCGTTTGTTTGTTTAGATGCATCTCCTTCTTTCTGTATTTCTCTCTATTCCTGTTTCCCGCGGACTATCGCATTTGTTGCACGTCGACCATTTTATCCAAATACTCGGCGATGTTCTCGTGCGTCAGTTTGACGAGTTGGCGACGTTTCAAACTTTGCTTAGTGAACGGGCACGTGTCCGGCGCTTCTGGATTGCGAAGGATTCGGCACCAAGTTTCGTAACCAGCGACGTGGCCGTACGGGGAGATCGCCGCCGGTTCCTCGATTTGCATGCGCGTGATTGGGTCCAAGAATCCAGGCGGTAAGACTGGCGGGCCTTGGTCCTCGCCGTCTTCGTCGTCCTCGTTCTCTTCTTCACCGTCTTCGCCTTCGCCGCCTTCGGAGTACTTTCGTCTTTCTTTGCCGGCGTTGCGACTAGAGCGGCGAATTTCACCCGTTTTGACGCTGCATCGAAAGGTCTTGTCACCTTTTGTATCGTCGTCGCCTTCGTCTTTCTTCTTTTTCTTCTTCGGTTCTTTCTTAGGTTTCTTCATTTTTGGTGCTTTGATTTTCGGCGGAGGACGCATTTTCGGTTTCTTTGGCTTTGGAGGTGGTTTGGCTTTTGGCGGCTTGGTACCAATCGTTGTTCGGTCGAATCCTTTGTTTTTGAAGTGGAAACGCAACTCTCCTTTCTCGTCCAACATGTAGTTTTCGTCTTGGATGACGCCGTTTTTCACCAACGAGCGGTAGTAGTTGGAGCACTGGTAGCCGACTCTGCCCGGGATGGAGATGGAAAATGTGCCCCATTCGTAGTTGGCTTTGCCGTCCGGAAGTTTCGCCAACGTTTCCATGAATAGCTCGTGCTCTTTTGGCGTCCAGCCGCCGTTCGATTGGCGTTCGCCTGGGGCGTTGAATCGGTAATAGTACGCGTTCGGTTTCTTGATGCGATTCTTCCACCCTTTGATTCTGGCTTCGGACCATCCGGCGAAGAGCTCGGACTCGTCGATTTCAAGCGGCGCTTCGATGTCGTCGTCCGAGTCGTCCGAGTCGTCGTCGTCGACTGCTGCTGCTGCAGGTGCTGGGGCAGCATCGGTACCTGTAGTCGTGACGTCCATGGGATCAGTCGAGGCAGCTTTTGTAGCATCGGTGGTCTCGTCGACTGGTTTCTTTTCTTCGCCAGCAGTCCCCGTCTCGACAGCGGCTGGCGCTACTTCCATCGCGACGTCCTCACTTTTACGCTCCGCTTCGACCGCTTCTTCTTTCTTCTTCGCCGCTTCTTCTTCCGCCAATTTCGCCAATCTCTTCGCCTCCTTCGCTTTCCTCTTCTCTTCTCTCGCTTTCATTTGCGCTTCCATGACTGCGTTCGCTCTCGCCACGGCGTCGTCCAACTTTAACCGAGCCGTGGTGTGCGCGCCCTTCTCCAAGTTCTCCCCGTTCGGCGCTTTCCTCTCGTGTCGGACAAACTTCACCCCATCTAACGCATCGTCTTTCGCGATGACCATTTCTTTCCCGTCCTCACCCAACATCGGCCCCAAATCCACTTTTTCTTCTTTGGGCGGCGGCACTTCCACGTATTCTTCGAAAAACTGTTCGTTATCGTACTCCTCCCACGCCTCTAAATCCGAATCCACGATTTCGTTCCCGTCCTCGTCGAACACTTTCTTATTCGACAACCGCTTAATCTTTCTCGCGATGCGCTGTTCCGAAATCTTCCTCATCTTCTTGTTCTTTTGCAAAACCTTCTTCGCGTATTCTTCCTCCATCACCATGTCCCGTATTTGCGTCAAAAATATCCCCGTTTCCGTGTCCAAAATACGCGCCAAATACGCATCCGGCGTCTCGTCCACGTCTTGATACAAATCGTTCACTCGTCGAAGTCGTTCTTCCGCGTCTAACTCGTTCATCTCGCACACTTTTAATATCATTAAAGCCTCTTTCTCGTTCAGATTTAAGTGTCCGTGTTGCATCACCAATTCCTCGATTTTCACCTCCAAACTCTTCTCTTCAAATTTTTTAAACCGGTTTTGCAACGCGGCGATGCGCTCGGCGATGACTCTCTTTTGTTCTTCGGTGAGCTCATCGTCTGAATCGTCCATGAAATTCGTAACGGGAGCAGCAGGAGCAGGAGGAGGAGGAGCTTCTTCTTCTCCCTCTTTCTGTTCCTCGGGTTGCGCATTCTCCTTCGTCGCAACCGTCGTCGCCGCTCGCGACAAAACCGGTTTTGGGTTGTTTTGGGTTTCAAAATTCAAATCTTTCCCGAACGACGACGACTTTGAAGGAAGAGGTGCTCTCGCATTCTCTCGTTGTACACAAAGCAACGTCTCGCTCGAAGGGACTTGTTTCAACGGCGAAGACGACGACGGTTCAGACAACGCGGGAGGGGTCACGTTCGTGTTGTCTTGCAGAAGGTTTTCCGGCAAAGGCGCTTTCGTCGTCGTCATTATGTATCTATTCGTGTGCGTGTAAAACGTGTGTGTTTCAAACGCACTGCAGAGTGTCGTTGTTTTTGAAGAGAAAAGGAGGGAAAAAGGAGACAAGAAAAAAATTGAAAATTGAAACCCTAAAAAATGAAGAAAAAAAGGCAACCTCGTACGAGTACAAAATTCAAAAAAAAGAACGAAGAGAGAGACTCACTTTTACGCACGCGCGCGCGCTCGCACGCACGTAAACACGAACGGAGAGCGAGAGAGGTGAATACGCTTTTTGTCTTTATACGTGTTATTATTATTATTATCATTGATCGTCGGAAGAGAAAAGATGAGCGACGAAAATAAAACCTCCTCGTTGGCCAACGCGGTGTTTCTCTTCGCGTTCCCGCCCTCTTCATCGTCATCGGACGACGACGACGAGGAAACGTACGCGCAAATACGCCTGCACTCGAAGCTTTTAAAAGAAGCCGGGTGTAAAAAAGTCATCGAATCTTTCTCGCTCAAGACGAGCGACGCGACGCACGTCGTCTGCGCGTCCGAGACGGAGTACGGGTCGCTCTGGGAAGAGTCGCAGAACGACGCGCACTCGTTTTTTGATTTCTTCGAGGACGACGAGAGCAGCAAGGCACCACCTGTCAAGTGCACGTTTGAATTCGCGCGAAGAAGCGCCGAGGCGAAAACGCTCTTGGACGTAAACTCGAACATTTTGTTCCGACCACCGAAGACGTCACTGAAGATTCTCAAAGGTTTAAAGATTTGCCAGACGTCGTACACGGGTCCGCGAAGGAACGACGTGAAGACGCTCATCGAGCGGTTAGGCGCGGAGTATTCCAAGCCGTTCGATAAGACGTGCACGCACTTGTGTTGTTATCAGTTTGAAGGGAAGAAATACGAAAAAGCGGTATCTGATGGAACAACGATTGTTAGTCACGCGTGGTTGGAGGCGTGTTACGTGAGCGGGGAGAAAGTGGACGCGTCGAGGTACATGAGAAGCGGGGAGGAGGAGGACGCGTTGGCGCAGGAGAAGGACGTGGTGCCGGACTCGGAAGCGGAGGATGAAGAAAAGGAAGAACAACAAGAACGACGAGAAGAAATTGAAGATGCGATTGAAGACGTGGTGTGCGTGGTGGACATGAAGAAGAGCGCTCAGAAAATCAAAGAAAATAGTAATAACAATGATGATAATAACGACGACAACAACACCGCGAGCGGTAGTAAAAACGATGACAACGAGAGCGCAAAGAGCATTCGGTTTGAGGTGCTCAAGAAGTTGAATAACAACAATAATGTGGAAACGCAAGAAGATATGAGCGTGTACGAAATGCGCGTCAACAAAGTTTCGGAAACGCCGACGGAACCGAGCGTGGAGAAAACAACGGTCCAAAAAGAAAAGGAGGATGAAGAGACAGAGATTCCCGCGACGGAGGCGCGAGCGAAACCAGTGGCGCTTGCTCGCGAAGAAGAACAAGAAGAAGAAGAAGAAGAAGCGCATCCGTCGACGGATACAAAAAAATATCCGTCACCTGATTACAATAATCTTCCACCAGAGCAGGTTGAAAGATGTGTTCGTAACATCATCGATCCAACGCATTCGAAGTCTTCGAACGAGTTCCAAGGTTTGCTTGCCGATGCGGACGATGTCGAAGCGGCGTTAAATAACGGTGGAAAATTTGCGATGGCAAACTCATTTCCGCGCTTTGGCGATGGCGATGGTCCTTTGTGCAAAGCGATCGACGACGATTCTTTTTTTGAGCTCTTAATGGCTGGTAAAATTCCAACTTTAGCTAATGGGGAGAGTAACAGTGCGAAAATAGACAGAGTGTCCAAGGGCGAACGAGTGTTTGAAGTTTTACGCGACATGGAAGATATCGATGTCGATTTGTTTCGATCTGAATTTGGCGTCGAGGTACTCAACGTTTCTAAAGGACGGCATAAAGTGCACCAGACCCGACGAGAAGCGAAGAGCGACACGTACAAAGCGGTGTGCTTTAGTTTAAAAAAACTTGACGACGATAATTTTGCCGAAATTCTCGCAAACGCCTTGGCGTGCTTAAACGAAGCAGACAGGTATGGCGAACGCGGACCGCTCGGTCGCGCGGTAACGTCACGCTTGGCGCTCGAACGCGCACAAAACGGAACGTTGCTGAATTCGAACGCTAGTGATGATCCGGATGCACTTTTAGCTACGCTTGTCAATGTTTATTTGCGCTTCGGTTACAACTATACCCCGCGAGCTGTTCGAGAGACGTTTATGACGAATAACGGCACGAAGATCATCCAGGACTTGAATTTTGTCGTGACGTTGCCAGAAAGAAAGCCCGGAAATCTACCGAATGTGGTTTTGGAATCAGTGGATAGAAGCATCGGTCAAGTCGTGGCTGGATTTTTTGAGCTTTTAGCGGGTCCGACGCAGCCGGATTTGACACAGCGCGTGCAGACGCAACCTTCGGCGAGGAAAGAGAATATCTCGCAGCAGATGTTTCATCAGTCTCCACCTGAAGGAGTAGATCTCACTCAATTCGCAACACAGCTCGCAACGCAGCCGCCTGCGGCGACGCAAACCTGGGAACCCACGAGTGAAAATGAAGAGAATGTAGACGAAGAACAAGAGGGAGAAGAAAATGGCGCCGAGGAACCTATGCCTGCACTCGAGGAAGAGGAAGAGGAGGAGTTCAACGCGGTGGAGAAGACTCAAGAATGTGACGAACAAGAGCGATCGAAAGAGAAGAAGCATTACATAAGTGGATCCATGGAGAAGTCAACCTCCAAATCGAACAATGGCGGGTATAAGACAGCTCAGGATACGCAAGCAACGGCGGCCGTAGACGACGCTGAAGAAGATGACGAAGCACCTCCAGTTTTGGAACCGGTTCCGGTGAAGCGGATGACCAGACAACGAAGAGAGCAGTCGACTCGGATTTGCGCGCCTACGGCTGAGCAGCAACGCAAATCGCTCGAAAGGTCGCCGAAAGAAGAGGTTGCGGCCAAGCAGAAGGGGAAGAAGACAAAAAGAACAGCATCACCACCGCCGGTGCCAAAGACGAAACGGAAAGCGATGCAAATAGAAAAGGCATTGCCGGCAACGTCCATCAAGCGGGGCAAGAGTTCACACGTCCGAAAGGTGGCGACGAAAAAACTGCCAAGTGTAGTACGCGTGGCGCTCTCTGGTTTCAATTCCGAAGATCTCAAGAAACGCGTATCCGTTTTGAAAAAACTCAACATCCCCTACGCTTCTTCCGGCCACGATTGGGACGAGTCTGTTACGCACGTCATTTTCGGCGCTCGTGGCACGCGTAGTTTGAAATTTCTCGCCGCTTTAGCGAGCGGTGCGCACGTCTTGAACGAATCTTACCTCGACGAGTGCGAGGAGCAGAACAGCTCGAGAGACTCGATGCCGCCGATCGAGGACAAGCACTTTTTCAAAGGTGGAAGAGGCTTAGAGAACAAGCTGATTTGCGCGTCGGCATCGAAATTTTGGTACGGTTGGCACGCCTCGGCGTCGAAACCCACCACAAACCGCGGCATGGATGCATCATCAACGATTAAGAAACCATTTTCAAATCTCGACATTGCGGTGGCGTCCTTCGGCTCCAACGCAAACGCAAAAGGCGAACATCAGATGGTGTGCGACGTGCTTCGCGTCGGCGGTGCTAACGTAAGAACAATCTCCGCAAACGGAGAAGCGAGTTTACCCGTCCACGCGACGATTACTCACGAAGACAAGATGGATATGAGAGATTCAGATGATGGAGAAAAAGATGAGGATGAAGAAGATGCGGTCGATATCATCGTTTGTAACGAAGACAAAGCAGAATCTGGACGCGTCAAGAAAGCCATGGATGCGTACCCGGACGCACTCGTAGTTTCATCCGAGTATATCAAACGGTTTCTTTCCTCCCCGGGAGATGATTTGAGCGCGTACGCTTTGTTTGAAACCATCGCGAACGAGAAAGTCGAAGATGCGTTGATCAAAAGACGACTGGGAGGGCCGCACGCCGTTTCGCTCGGCGCCGAGAAGCAGAAGAAGCGGAAATTCCTCCATTCTTCGGCGCCGAAGACTAAAATCGCGAGTAATAAGAAAGCAAATGCTCTTCCGAAACCTCCGATGAAGAAAACCACGAAACCAGCCGCGACATCTGCGAAGAAGAAAAATGTGCCGACTCGGGCAGTGGCGGCGAAAAGGTTTCCAGTGGAACAAGAGCAAACGCGAGCAGGTAGGCGCGCGACGAGAGCACTAGGAACGATAAATTAGTAAAGTTCACATACACTTCGATACACTTATCATAACGCGAATATACGTGTGACATTTTGAACTTTGTTGTAAATGAAAAAGAATATACACGAAATGAACACAACTCGCCGCACAAAAAATGAGAAGGACGGGATCTGCGCAGCGTATTTTTGTTTTAGAGCGCGTACAGGTTCGTTTAATGATTGATAAACTTTATTAATGAATGCATTCTTGAATAATTGTTTTACAACTGAATGATTCTTCTCATATTTTTGATACAGACTACGCTACATATATATAACAGAACATATAAACGAAGTGTATCGCTTAGTAGAAGCCGAAGCCCTTGGCGGCGTTGGTCAACACGTTGGCGTGGACCGGGTCCGCAGTGTGCGCTTGCCAGTTGGCAATCGGACCTTCTTGGGTGGCCAAGGCTTGGAAGATGCAGCCCAACCACGCAAACATGGACAATCTGCAGTGCTTCAATTCCTTGATCTTCAACTCTTCCAAGTCGCCAGATTCAGCCAAGCCCAACGGGTCGAATCGGCCACCCGGTGAGACGTCGCCGACGGAGAGTTC
>Ga0181561_10000122_pt1 | contig 57344 bp, 38 predicted proteins | sample 011ome_19_FD_133760 | JGI IMG/M metagenome (GOLD analysis project Ga0181561, IMG submission 133760) | Coastal salt marsh microbial communities from the Groves Creek Marsh, Skidaway Island, Georgia - 011510BT metaG (megahit assembly) | ecosystem: Environmental > Aquatic > Marine > Intertidal... | reverse complement strand
TTAACAGAACAGAAGAAGTAACTCAACAAAGCATTCAAGTAAACGACGTAGGCTCAAATTTAGTTGGTGATTTTGTTACTAACGTAGCGTTTAATCCATTTATGAGAGCTCGTGATATTAAGGTTTATGTTTCAGGTCTGAGGCCAAACACACGACATTATTTCTTCTTTGATGGAACTGCTGTAGATGCGCATATTACTCCTGGCACAGTCAACTCAGATTTTGCTAGAGATATTGGAAGATTCGGATCGAAAGGTGATATTGTAAAATCAGATGCAAACGGTGTATTGAGAGCAATATTCTCGATTCCTGACGCAACGTTCTATGTTGGCGACAGAGTTTTAACTGTTGTTGATGTTGCTCAATTCTCAAGCATTGATTCAGCTTCTACTTCTAAAGCGGAAATTGCATATCATGCTTACAACATTTCTCAAGAAAAATCAACACTTTCTACACGAGTTCCTGAGGTTACAGAAATTTCAGAGACAACAACACGAAACCTTGCAAATAGAGTAGAAACACGCCGCTTCGGCGGTGATCCTCTTGCTCAAACATTCTTTATTAAGAAAGGTATGGGTAAAGGTTCAAATACCGTATTTATTTCAAAAGTTGATTTATTCTTTAGACGTAAAAGTAATATAAACGGCGTAACAATTACACTTCGCGAAGTTATCAATGGTTATCCATCAGGTACTATTTTGCCATTCTCTAAAAAGCATTTAAAAGCTTCTCAAGTAAATGTTTCAAATGACGCAACAGCGGTTACTGAAATAGAATTCGATGCACCAGTTCGTATGGATGTTGAAAAAGAATATGCAGTGGTAATTATGCCAGATGCCAATGATCCAAATTACTTGCACTACACAGCAAAAGTTGGTGGTACTGACTTTGTGACGGGTGGTTCGGTTGTTATGGACTGGGGTGACGGTGTTCTATTTACATCAACAAACAACCGTGCATGGAAATCATATCAAGACGAAGATATTAAGTTTAACTTATATCGTCATGAATTTAACAATGCAACTGGTACCATTACACTTACAAACGATGATCACGAATTCTTAACATTAAGTGACTGGGATGGAAGATTTACTCCAGGCGAAATTGTCTACAAAGATGTAAGCGCTGGATACAGTGTTGCTATGGTTCAAAATACAAATGTAATTACACAGTCAGGAAATGACTTTGCTGTCGATTATGCAGCCGGTGATTACATCATGGTTACAGCTGGAAGCAATTCAGAAATCTTTAGAATCGCAAGTGTTGATAGCTCAACTCAAATGACTACAGATCATCCATGTCCATTCAATGGAGCAACTGCAACTGGTAAACCACTTGTAGCTGGTATTGTATGTCATTATAATAAAAGAACAGCAAATGAGCTTCATATAAAACAAAGCTCTGCTACAAATAGTAAAAAGTTTGTTGCAACTGATACCATTACTGGATTTACGAGTGGAACAAGTGGTACAATTGGTTCTGTAGATAATATTAATGTGAGCTATATTCAGCCATTGATTCAAAAATCAAATGATTCAGTAACTACTACACAGCTTAAAGGTACATTTACTGATCCTGGTAATCTTTCTGCAACATATGATATGAATATGAACTTTGGCCAGAATAACGAGTTTACTCGCAAAGGTGCAGTAATTTACAGTAAATCAAACAACTTTATTAATCCGAAAACATTTGATATTAAAGTAGATATGGCTAATAAGTCTAATGTAACATCAACTCCATTTGTTGATTTAGAATTAGCAACGATATTAGCATATCAATATCAAGTTACAAATACTTCAGCAACTACATCAAAATATATTTCAAGACGCATTGAGTTAGCGGCAGATTTAGATGCCGAAGATTTAAATGTTTTCTTAACGGGATATAGACCAAACGGTACTGACATTAAAGTTTATATTAGACCACAGCATACGCAAGACAGCTCAGCGTTTGATACAATTAACTGGATTGAGCTTGAAATGATTGAAGGTAAAAATACATATTCATCTTCAATTAATACATCAGACTTTAGAGAGTATCGTTATGCTGTAGCTGATGCTAATAAAAATTCTGGTGTACTTAGATATACAAGCACGGCTGGTACATTTGATGGATATAGAGCCTTTTCAATTAAAATCGAACTCTTAGCTCCAAATCAATTTAATGCGCCGTTTGTTAAAGATTATAGAGGGATCGCATTAACATGATAAATCCAGCATTGCGCAGAGATGAAAATAGCGGAGCTGTACTTAATACCGACGTCACAGCTTTAAATAAATATAAACAAGAAAGAGCATTACGCCGTAAGGTTGACCAGCTTATTCGTGATTGTGATGAAGTAAAGCAATGCTTAAAAAACGTTAATGAGCGATTAGAAAAAATAGAGAAACAAATCAATGTCCAAGCCTAATATTACAGAAATAGCAACAACCCAAACATTTCAGAATTGGTTAGATAAAACCAATGAAATGGTTTTGCTCTTTAAAAATAATACTATGACTGCTTCGGGTACCGGCGATAGCACAACTGGTGATGCTACTCTTATTGGCGACTTTACGGCAAACAGTGTTGTTGTATTTGATGAACTTCAAACAGATGCGGTAGCTGCCAGAACTGCTGGTGGAACTATTGCTTATGCTTCTCCAGTTACAATTACAGGTGCTACTCAGTCAGTTGTAGCTACTTTCCAATATACCGCGTCAGGTGGTAGAACACGATATACCAACGGTGCATATGCATGGGATATTGGTATGGAAAATAGTACTACAACTAATTTCATCATGAATTCTCAAGCAGGTACACAGCTTACTTTAACACCTAACGGTGTTCTTACAGTTCCAAGCATTATCGTAACTTCTGAAATTACTTTCCCAACTGCGAATGGTGTTGCTACTGGTACAATCGAAGTTGCTAACGCTACAATTTCTGATACGTTAACTGCAAATACAATTAATGCAACTCTAATCAATTGTGATGATATTAGAGGAAATCTTTACGGAGACATTTTTACGCCAGACGGAGTAAAAGTTTTTGAAAACGGACCAGGCAGTGGTCTTCCAGCGACATTTACAGGTAACGTTTTAGGTACAGTAAGCTCACTTACTAACCATAATACAAATGCCCTTACAGAAGGTGCTAATAACTTTTATTTCACGACTGCAAGAGCAAGAGCCTCCTTGCAAGGAGGAACGGGCGTAACTTACGATTCAGCGAACGGTATTATTTCTATAGGACAATCGGTCGGTGAAGCCGCGGATGTTTTATTTAATACAGTAAGTGCGACAGGAGATATTACTGCGTTTGCTTCTGTTTCTGATATTGCAATGAAAGAAAATATTAATCCAATTGAAAATGCTTTAGATAAAGTAATGCAGCTCGGTGGATATACATTTAACTACAAAAACAGACCCGGCGAAGAAATGACTGGTGTTATGGCTCAGGAAATTGAGCAAGTATTGCCAGGAATTGTATATGAAACAACAGACCCGGAAACAGGCGCATCGACATACGCAGTTCGACATGGAAATCTAGTAGGATTACTTATAGAGGCCATTAAGGAACTATCGGCAAAAGTGGGGAAGTAAATGCCTATTAAGACATCGGGTCCCATTAACATCCAAGACATTATTGATGAGTTTGGCGGTACTGGATCACTGAGTGATTATTATCGTGGTGGTAATTATGTGCCCAATAAAAATGCAAACTCTGCTATTCCCGTAGCAGGATCTGGTCTTCCTATTTCTTTGGGTCAATTTTACGGTGCTACTAAAATTATTACTTTAGAATTTAAAGCGTATGGTGGCGGTGGAGCTGGTGGTTCTGGTTTTGAAAACAATTCTGATATTGTAAGTAATGCGGGTTCGGGCGGAGCTACAGGTATTATGCTTATGTCAACTTTTGATGAACGTGTAGATGTAAACGGCGGCGTGGTACCTGATGTAATTGCAAGAAATTATTTTATACAAGGTGCATTCGACTTAACACGGGACGGACAAATATTTAGCCCGTCTGCAGCGGGCACGTTTGGTGGACTAGGCGGACTCAATAACGCGTTCAGCGATGCTAATGCGACTGCTGGAGAAGGTTCTGATTTTGGTGTAGGTGGCGCAGCAGCCGCTCGAAATAGTGCTGGTGGCTCGGCACCTTGGGGGCACTGGGGTGCAGCTGGCGGTGGCGGTGGCGGCGACCAAGGTAATGGAGATAGCTATGAATTCTTTGGTTTGATTAACAGAGGTGGCGCTGACGAATGGGGTAAAGCCGGCGCAGGTGGACAGCATGACGGAAGATGGGAAGGCAAACTTGATATAGATGTAGAAGTAGACTATGTCGTACAAGTTGGTAAAGGTGGAACTCCAGCATTTGATGTAGGTAACCACGACGGCGGTTACGGAAATCCAGGCTATATGGAATTTACTGTGGATAGTGCTGCTAATCAATTATTCCAATTTGCACCCAGTGGCGGTGGATCTAACGATGATAGAAATAAATCGTATTATTTTGGTTTTCGTGTAAATAGAAATGGCACAGTAACAAGATTTCCTGTACCTACTAGTGGAGTAGTATGATGGTAGATTCAAATATTTTTCGAGGCTATTATGATATTCTAGACGAAGCATTAGATATATTTCCAATCAGTATCCAAACTACATTAGAATTCGTTAGACGCCAAGATACACATTCAGTTGTAATTTACATCCGCAATAACTCAGAAGAAATCAGAAAAGATATAGATAACTTTGTAGGCAAATATGGATTTTCAATACCAAGAAGATTATATGAGCCTGGCCCTGAAGGAACAAGAACCGGTTTAATTGCCATTGATTTAGGCACGCTGAGTACTGAAAGTCTTAGAATTTATGTTACCACAACTCATAATAAACCTGCCGACTTGGGTACAGAATGGCATTGGGGAAATGGTTATTATTTAAATAAGCAAGGTAATGTGTTAGGTAAAAAACATTATCATATTAATTTAAAACTAAGAACCATGAAAGTAGATTATTTTGACTCAGAAGATAATTTAGAAGCTTCTGGAACAGATCAAGAAAATATTACTGATGATTGGAAAATTTGGGGAGGTCCTGAAAACTTATATAATGATGTTGTGAAAAGCGGTTTGGGATACTCATTTGGACATAAAACAAAAAAAGATCAAGGCTATTTTGTTGTAGCACTTCCTGGGCAACGCTACGGCTAATTATTATAAATAATAAGAAAAACATACAAGGGTAATAGACGCATGTCAAAGATTTCAGAATTAGGTCCGATAAAAGGCGCCAATACCAGATCCGAGGACCTCTTTGTCATTGTTAACTTGATTCAGGGTGACGACGGTACAAAAAACATAACTCGAAAAGAGTTAGTTCAAGCCATTCAATATGAGATTTTTGATAGAATTACCATTACTGGTGGATCAATCAGCAACGTTACGATCAGAAATTCTCAGATCGACAACAACACAATGAATCAAAACACCTTTACCAACGGTGATATCGAAGATACTGATATTGCTCGTGGTACTATGGATGGCACAGATATTCGTAATGTTGCTATTGCAAACTCTACAATTGAAGGCTCTGATTTCTCAGATGGTACTGGTAACAATAACGTCTTTACAAATACTATTGTAGATCAAGGCCAGTTAAATAATTCGACTGGTAATAACGATACATTCACAAATTCTACAATTGATGACTCATTCTTCAATAACGTTACAATTGAAGGCGGTACTGCAAATAACCTTATCCTTACAAACATTCAAATTGATGAGCTTATTCTTGAAGATGCTGTTATTTCTAACTCAGAGATGTTTGATACAGCGATCTCAAACAGCACTGTTGAGAACTCAACAATTTCTGGTAACACTCAAATCTTTGACGTTGATATCGCTAATGCTGATATCCGTGATACAGATTTAGATAATGTTACAATTACAAATTCCAGATTTGCAAATGGCGATATTTGGGATACTCGTATTGCTAACTCAGAAATTGTTGATACAACCGCAAACAATATTGTAATTACAAATTCTGAACTCAATGATAGTACAGCAAACAATGTTCAAATTACTAATTCTGATTTCTCAGATGGTACTGGTAACAATAACACATTTACTAATCCGACATTGCAAGACGCTACACTTACTGGTAGCATGGATCAAGTTGTTGCAACAAACATTACAATTTCATCTTCGACTTCTGATGGATTAGAACAAAACAGATCTAAAATTGAAAACTCAGATCTAAACGAAGTACGTATTGCTAACTCAACTATTGATGAGTCACAGCTTGCTGACTTCAATATGGAGCTTACAAAAACATTCGAAGCTCCAATCGATGAAGATTCTTACTTTGCTCTAAAGAACGTCAAAACTGGCGAAACTGAGCAAATGACATATCGTCAGCTTTATGACGAGTTTTCTAGAAAAACAAATAAAGCTCTTAAAGTGCATGTTGCTTCAGATGGTGACGACGCAAATCCTGGTACTATTCTTCAGCCAGTTCGTACTCTAAAAAGAGCTGAAGAACTTTGTTTGGAAAAAGCGGGTGGATTGTTCGACCGTAATGACATTAATAATGCAGTTCATATTTCGGTAGGTCCTGGTACTTACTATGTTGATGAGCCAATTATGCTACCAGATGATTGTTCTATGACATCAACAGCTGGACAGTATGCAACAGTAATTCAAAAGAAAAAAGGTTGGGAGCGCACTAACGGTGTTCTAGTTGGATCTGGCTGTTATGTTCAAGGTTTCTCATACATGAACTTCGAGGTTGATAACTTCGACCAGCCTGAAGGCGGATTTGCAATTGCTTATCGTCCAGGTGCTTTACTACGTCGTTCACCATATCTTCGTGACTCTACGCAGCTTTCAAACTTTAATCGTTTAGACGTTGAGCCACCACTTAACCCATTTAACTCAAAAGGCACAATCCTTGACTTAGGTCAAGAATTCTATTTAGAAGTAGGACATAGTGCACAATCAAACTTTGAGATTGATGACGAAGTAACATTTTCAAGCGGTGCTTCAGGATATATTTCATATATTGACGATATCGATTCAAACCGTCAGATTTATGTACGTAATCTAAAAGGTAATGTAGAAGTCGGTGATCAGTTATTTGCTCAGCGTGGCGGTACAGGTACTATCGAATCAATCGGTATTGATGACTTCCCGAACAGACTAGTTGGTCGAGGTGGTGGTTGTCTACTTGCAGACAGAGCTGTTCTAGATACTGACTCACTTTATACATACGTACTTTGTTTTGGTTTCACACCTCGTACTCAAAACGGTACAGGTTACGTTGCTAAGAACGGTGCTGGTGTCAACGGTATCGGTTCATTGTCAATCTTTACTCGCCAAGCGTTCTTTGCTCTTGATGGCGGTCAAATGACGTTGAACAACTCAGGTTCTCAGTTTGGTGACATCTCAATGCGTGCACGTGGTAGCACAGTAATTATTAAGCCAGCTGAAGCTCCTAGAGATTCTGATAAGCAAGGTCTTAACTTAATTGCAAACACCACATTTGCTGATCAGCTTGATGAGAATTCACAAGATATCGTCGATAATATGGTATATTATCTTACTGCAAATACTACAACAGGATTTAATGGCGCGCCTGGTCTTGGCTATCAAGGTTATAATGCAGACAAGTGTTTCCGCGATACGGGCCTAATTATCGATAGTGCTTCATATGACGTCGCAACAAACGGTAACTACTGGGGTCGTTTAAACGGTATTACTTATCAATCACCAATCTCATATGTTGTTGTTAATGAACAGCTTACAGAGACAGTTGGATCTGTTGAGCATATCAAAGAGTCAGTTGACTTTATCTTTGAAAATGCAAATACTCAAGTTCAATCGCGTTTGGATAGATCATTCGACGAAACAATTAACATTTTAAATAACGGCGAAGCCGCGGCAAACCCAATTATATTTGCTACAACTGGCGATCAGCATGCTGTTGCAGCTCGTGAGCTTGTTCAAGATAACAGAGATTTGATTATTAGCGAATTCGTTGATTGGATTGATAATAACGAAGAATTCTACGCATATGATAGCGCCAAGTGTGAGCGCGACATTCAAGAGTACATTCTACCTGCAACGAAGTTTGACATGTTGCTGGATACAAACTACAACTCTGTCACAACAGGTCTTGCGTATTATGTTAATACTGCGAGAACAGTATTAGAAAATCAAAGAAATGAAACAATTGCTTCATTCCAAAGATTACGCAAAACAACAGATGAATTGATTCAAGCAAACTCAGCTCCTGCGGCTGCAGATGCATACAAATCATTCAATACAATTATTAATGCACTTCAAAACACTGGAGACAAGTATACTCCAACAAATGCTACATATGATCCAGTAACTGGTAATATGGTGATTACGATCGGTACTCACGATCTAACACCTGGTCGTTATGTAAATCTTGGAAAAGAAAGCTTTGTATTTAAGTGCTCAAGCGATAATTACACTACTGAAATTCTTCATCCAAGAATTCAAGAAAAAGCTTATTTAGCTGCTCTGCCAATTATTGCTGTGTCTGCAAAAACGATTACAGTAAATCCAGGCATGACTGCAGCAAATTACGAGCATAGATTTGTAAGAGCTGCTGACGATTGTATATCAGTAATTGGTGACGCAATTACGTTTAGTGATAATACATCAATCGCTGCTGATAAGAGAAATGCTCGTAAGCAACTACAAACTAACAAAGAGTTCATTCAAGATTATATGATGGACTGGGTTGATGACGAATATTACGTTTACGACTCTAAAAAGTGTAAGAGAGATACTGAAGAATATATTTTACCAGCTGTCCAACGAGACATGATGCTAGGTACGAACTACAACGCAATTCAAACTGGCGCTGCATACCGTACTAAGTCTGGTGAAGTAAGTGTTACAGATCAGCTAACACAAACCGTTGGTTCAATTAACTACATGAAATCAAAAGTTGCTGACATCTTAACAGATTCAATTGCTGAAGATAGAGCAAATGCTGCTTTTGATGAAATGACTCGACTATTAAATAACAACGGTAAGAAATATACGCCAACAAATGCGGCTTATGATCCAGCAACAGGTTCAGTTGAGATCACAATTGGATCTCACGATTTCGCAGTTGGCGACCAAATTTATCTTGAGCCAAATAGCTTAACATTTACTTGTGCTCTTGATAGTAACGCAACTGAGCATTCTTATCCTACAAGAGACTTTATCAAGTATACTCCATCAAATGCAACTTACGATCCTGCAACAGGTGAGTTTAGTGCAACAATTGGTACAAATGCTTTAAAAGCCGGTGATCTCGTAGAGTTCAAACCAGGAAGCATTGTATTTACTTGTGCAATGGATAACAATGCAACTAACCACCCTGCTCCAGAATCACATCATCCATTCTATAAAAAGCAGATTGTAATTGACGCTGTAATCGGCGACACAATCTATATGAATGTTGGTGCTGTAGAGAACGGTGGCGGAGCTCATACGTTTGTAAGCGCTACAGCAAATGCTATTGAAGCTGAGAAGAGACATCCAGCATGGAAAAAACCTATCTCAATTTCTGCAAGAACAGCAACAACAATTACTGTAAACGTTGGTGAGTCAAGCGATACTTCAGTTCATACATTCGTATCAGCAACTACAAATGCTGTTCGTGAAGCGGATATGTGGACAGGTACATTTACACCACAAACTGCAACATACGATCCTATTTCTGGTGACATGGTTCTTACAATCGGTCAGCATGACTTGCCGGTTGGTAAGTGGCTTAAAATCGCGCCAGAATCAATCGTATTTAGCTGTGATGTTGGTGGTGTAGTTGGTAACGATGCTGCTCCTTTATACGATCACCCAGCTTATCAAGAACCTGTGAGAGTAAAAGCAGTTACTGCTGATACAGTTACAGTCAATGTTGGTAACGCTAATGGTCACGCAAACAACCACACATTCGTAAGTGCTGAAGCAGATTGTATTGATGCAAATGGATTGTATTTCTCAGATCCTGCTAAATATCTAAAAGCTTATACACCAACTGATACGCTTTATGCAGCAAATACTGGTGTTATGGAAATCACAATTCCTGGCCATGATCTAACAACTTCAGATCATATTGAATTAATGCCACAATCATTTGCATTTAGCTGTGCACATAACGGCGGAGGAACAGACTTCCACCCACGTATTGGTGAACCTAATTATCAAATGCCTCTTGAAATTACTGCAACAACGGCAAATACAGTTACAGTAAATGTTGGCGCGGCTGGAACAAATACAGATATTCATACATTTGTATCTGCTGACGAAGGTGCAGTTGTAAAAGTAAGATCTACAACTCAAGGTGTACGTGCTAGAAAAATCTTGCAAGCTAACAAAGAATATTTGATGGCTGAAGTTGAAGCATACATGAAAGAAAACTACTTTGTTTATGACAGAGAAAAGTGTATGCGCGATACAGGCATTATTCTTGATGCAATTGCCAGAGATATTGCAACAGATTCAACATTAAATGCTTACTATACTGGTAGAGGTTATCGTATCGGTACTGTAGGCGCAAATGCAGTCATTAACCAGCAGCTTACTCAAACTGTTGGAGCAATCACTTGGCTTAAAGGTAAAATCGCAACTGACGTTCTTACAGATTCAGCCGCGATTGTAAGCTCTAACGCTGGCTTCGATATCATTATCGATATTATGACAAACGGCTTTGGCTCTGCTGCTGATCCAATATATGGCGACATGTCACTATCACCTGAGCATCGTAAAGCTCGTGGCGCACTACAAGCTAACAAAGAGTTTATCCAAAAAGAAACAATTGCATGGATCTCTGCAAATCATCCGGGCTTTACATATGATGTAGCAGCTTGTGAAAGAGATATGGGAATCTTTGTAGACTTGGCTGCATGGGATGTTGCTCACGGTTCAAATGCTGCAACTGCAACAAACTCAAAGCTTTACTTTGAAAATGCAATTCCAGTCTTAGACGATAACGAAGTAGTTCCAACTGCTGAAGCTTACTTCCATGCTTCTAAAATGATTGGTCAAATTTTAAGAAATGAAGTTGTTGATAATCTTCAAAATACAGTAACACAAACTATTGTAGATTCAACAACAACTTATACACCAACAAATGCAACTTACGATCCAGCAAACGGTAATTTTGTAATGACAATTGCTGGTCATGATTTCAAGTATGGTGACAGACTAACATTGGAGCCAAACTCCTTCTCATTCACGTGTACAATGGATGGAGACCAGGCTGCTAAAACTTATCCAAGAGCTGGGCTTGACCCATATGCATTAAAACCATATGTTGTAACAGCAGTAACTACAAATACTGTTACTGTTGACGCCGGTGCTTCTGGTCCTAACAAATACTTTACTCCAACAGCCGCTACTTACGATGCTGTAAATGGAGATATGGTGGTTACTGTTGGCCAACACGGATTGAGAGTTGGAAACGGTGTTGTTCTAGTAGATAATTCATTTACATTTACTTGTGACCAAGATGGACATGCTACTCAGCATACATATCCAAGACCAGGATCAGATCCATATGCTGGTGATTCTATTGCTATCACAAACGTTGGTCAAACAGAACATACACCAACTTATGCTTCATACGATGCTGCTTCTGGTGATACAGTAATTACAATTTCAAATCACGGATTTAGCAATGGTGATTATATCATGATTGCTGATTATGGATTATCTTATACATGTGATCTTGACAATCACTATGTAGCAAAAGGATACCCAAGAACAACAGATTATGCTACAAATCGTTGGTTAGAAATTTCAGATGTAACTACAAACACATTTAAAGTAAATGTTGGTCCATCAGCATATACTGGTGAGCATAGATTTGTATCAGCTACTGCAAATTGTATCAAGCGTCAAGATGGAACGTTTACAATTAACGTTGGTAACGCCGGATCAGCTTCTGGTTCGACACACATCTTTGTAAGCGCTACAACAAATGCTATTAAGCACGAGCCACAAACAGCTCATACATTTGTATCTGCATCTGCAAACTCGGTTAAGCGAGCTAATATGGCTGAAGCTTATACACCAACCGACGTAAACTACGATCATATCACTGGTGTTATGACAATGACACTAGGAACTCACTCACTAACTGAAGGTGATTACGTTATCTTTGAAGAAGACGCAATTACACTTTCTTGCCCATCTAACGGTGGTGGTAACCTTGCACATCCAAGACCAACAGATCCAATTTATAACAAGCCGGTTAGAATTGATTCTGCTACTTCAACTACTGTAACGTTAGATGTCGGTCCTGCTAAGGTTGACGCAGTTCATACATTCGTAAGTGCAACAACTAACGGTGTAAGAAGATCGTTGAAGCCAAGTGTTTCTCATGCAGCTGAAAAACTGTTCAAAGACATTGGTGAAGTTATTCTTGAAAATGATGGTACAATTCCAGAGATTGTAGAACCAAAACTTACTGCGGTAACTGCTGGTTATCCTGCAGGATTAGTTTCAAGCTTTAACTCAATCAAAGGTCAGAAACCAAAATATCAAACTGAAATCATTGATCATATTGCAGAAACATACAATGGTCTCGGTTATAACGAAGCTAAATGTCCTCGCGATGTTGGTTACATTGTTGATGCTATCTCAGAAGATCTTGAGTATGGTGGCGAAGATGCTACAATCTACAATGCAAGATATTACTTCGAAGGTGCTATCAACGTACTACCTTTCTATCAAAGAGAACCAACCAGACTTGCGTTTAATCACATTGCAGACGTAATTAAGAAAGTTGTTGAAAATACAATTCATGAACCTATCTTTGGTCCTGGATTCCAACCAACAGGAGCTACATACGATCCAGTTACTGGTATCATGGAAGCAACCATTGGTACTCACAGCTTAACAACTGACGACTATGTTTGGTTTAAAGAAGATGCGATCACATTTAGCTGTGACACAGGAAGCGGTCCAACAAACCACGCATCACCAGAGGCTCACCATAGGTTCTATGCAAGGGCTTGTCCTATCATTGGTGTAACTGCAACCACTATTACAATGTGGGTTGGCGATGCTGGAGCATACACTGGTGCCCATACATTCGTAAGTGCACTACCTGACGCTATTAGACAAGTAAACGGTAATATCAAGTATCAAAACCGTAGCTTGACTGCAGCAAATACTGCTACAGGTGATGAAGCTAAGAGATTGGCAAATATCATTGCTGATATTACAGATGATAGATTAGTAATTCCAGATTACAGAGGTTCTCTAGATATTACTCAGAAGCCTGAAACTAGACTTGCAGGATTGCCTACAGCAAATACTGCTCTATCACCAGCAATGGAGCCAAGCAGAACATATGCTCGTAAAGCTCTACAATGGAACCGCCACTTTATTCAAGAAGAAATTGTTCGCTTTGTACGCAAAGACAATTACACATATGATGAAGATAAGTGTGCAAGAGATGTTGGGTTCATTATCGATGCCGTATCAAGAGATGTTCAAACCGGTTCTGATTACCCTTCAAAATACTACGGTAAAGCATATCGTGTAGGTACAGTAGGTGCAGACAAAGTAATTGAAGAGCAGTTGGCGGAAACAATTGAAGGTATTGAATACGTTAAAGATGATATTTTACCAAGACTTACTGGTACTGCGCTTACAAGAGCAACAGCCGCATTTAATAATATCATTAGCATCATGACAGATGGCGATGCTGGAGTTACATACAACTTCGGTTCTGCTAATGTTGGTAATAGTGATAATAACGCAACTGATGGCTTACAATTAAACAGAGCATTCTTAGCTGCTGAAGGTAAAGCACACTTTGAACAAACATATCCTACTTTATGGGCATCATTAACAACTGTCCAAAGAGATAAATGCGAGCGTGATATTGGTGTTATGGTCGATGCAGTATCATTTGATATTCGCCACGGCTCAAACGCTGCTATGAGAGATGTTGCTAAACTATACTTCGAAAATGGAACATCAGTACTCCCAGCAGATCAAAGATCTGAAACTGCGGGAATATTTGCTCACGTAGGTGGAATTGCAGAAAGAGTTGTTCTAAAACAAACAGTAACACCAACAGCAGGAAACGCTGAAAGTCAAGTTACTTCTGGATTCGGAAACGTAGTTGCTGGAACAGGAGCTGATGTTGAAAACTTATTCTTAATCGTAAGAGATATTATTCTTGATGATTCATTAATTAATATGCCACAACTGAAAGAAGCAGATACTTCTGACGGTGCAGCAACTGGTTACGATTACGAAGTAAGTACAGCAATCATTAGAGATCGTAAAGAGGGTCTTGGAGATACAGTTGTTCAATACTTGAAAGATAAGTTTGGATACTTAGAGTACAGCGAAGAAAGATGTCGCAGAGATACTGGTTATATTGTTGACGCGATTTCTCACGATATCCAATACGGTGGCAACTCTGCAATGCACGGTACTGCTGAGCTTTACTTTAAAAATGCTGTAAACATTCTACCAATCGATCAGCGTGACTCTACAAGAAGAGCATTCGAATATCTTGGTAAAGTTGTTCGCTGGGTAACTCGTAACGAGCATGTACCACGCGAGCTAGGAAGAAAGTGGCAGCCAACAGGTGCTACATATGATCCAGTAACAGGTGTATTCACTGCAACTCTTGGCGCAAACCACAACTTAGAAGTTGGTGATTACGTATTAATTGCTCCTGAAAGCATCGTATTTACATGTGCTCTTGATGGTAATCAGCAAGAACATGCTGCACCAGAATCTCATCACCCATACTATAATACACCGATGAAAATTACTGCTGCTGACGCAACAACAATTACTATGAATGTTGGTAAAACAGCTTACGGTGAAGGCGGAGCTCATACATTTGTAAGTGCTAAACTAAATGCTATTGCTCATGTAACAGGTAACCCAGTTAGACAAGAAATGCCATCTCTTGCAGTAAGAAGAGAAACTGCACAAGAAGCAATGGAACTTGCTACAATGTTAGCAAAAGTAGCAGATGACAATGATCCTTCAGGAATTCCAGCAAGAGTAGATCCTCATATTAACTGGATTGATGCATCAATTCTTTCTGCTAAAAATGCAGTTGAAAATGATGCTGCTAGAATTGCAGAAACTTTACAGACATATATTTACGAAACTTATAAAGGTTTAAGTTATTCTCGTGAGAAATGTCGCAGAGATGTTGGTGTAATGATTGATGCTCTATCACACGACGTTAACTATACAACAAATTATGCAACAGTTAGAACTGCTGAGCTATACTTTGAAAATGCAATTTCAGTATTGCCAAAAGATCAAAGAGAGCAAACTGCAAACTTCTATGTAGAAATGGCTGACCTAGTAGGTGATGTTGTAAGAGCAACTGCTGTAAATACTGATCATATGAGTCACACATCAGCAGAACAAGATATTACAACGCATCCAGCAGCTACTGCTACTGAAAAAGAAGAAGTAATGGATCTTGTAAGAATTGTTGAAGATTCAATTAGAAGAGATAGCATGGACATTATTCCAGAAATCCTTGATCCGAATACTTCATGGGTTGATGCTGGAAAAGTTTGGGCTGCAAAACAAATTGACGATAACTTAGATGAGCTTGCAGATGATATAACTCAATTCTTGCAAGATGAATTTACAATTATCGATTATAACAAAACTAAGTGTAAGCGCGATGCAGGTTATATCCTAGATGCTATGAGCTGGGATTTCAACTATGGCGGTAACAAAGCGACAAGATGGAATGCAGACTTCTATTACTGGAATAACGAACTCAGAGTTCCAGAAGATACAAGAGTTGCAACCGCTCAAGCATATCGTCAACTTGGTTATATTGTAAGTGATATCGTTGCGGGTAAATATCCTGGTCAGCGTCTCAGAACAGAGCTTGGTGGAGCACATCAAGTTCAGCAAGCGATTGATCTTGGTATGATTCTTTACAATGCGCTATATTACAATAGTCCTGAAGCACTTGGTCCAGAAATTGAACCTAACTTTGCTTGGGAAAATGATAAGCAGTTTAGTTTTGCTAAAGATATTCTGCAAAATAACAGAAATGATCTACAGCGCGAAGTTCAAAGATTTATTACTTCTGAATACAAGTTTATTGATTTACCGAAAACATATCGCGATGGCGGAAACTTAGTCAAGATTCTTGCAAATGACTTTAGATTTATTGATCCTGCACTTAACATTGACGGATCTGATAAAGCAACAAGAGCATTTGTCGGTGCATTGTTTAACATTGATGCTCAGCACGTATTCCCGGTCTTTAACCCGCCATCAACATTTGCTGATTGGCGTAAGTTGAGATTCAAGGGCACAAGACCAACAAATACTGATTTACCAGATGGAAGCTCTGATGATCCACGTAAGCGTTGGGATGCATTCATTGTTCCAACAAATAATAGCGGTAACCGTTATGTGGGTAGAATTTGGTACTACAATGGAACAACTTGGATTGATAGTAATGCAGACAACAATACCGATCTTCTTGATTCATTCACTGGCGCATGGACGCAGATGAAAACCTATATAAATAACAATATCGCAGTAAATCAAGATCAGAGAGATATGGTAACCGAATTGATTGATAACGTTCTAATCGACAGTGTAATTAGACCAAACTTCTTAACATTCGGTTCGTTGGTTGAATCGATTGCTCACCAGTTCAACGGTGCTTCGGCTGGCGTTAACAGAAACGCTCTACCGCTGAACTTTAGAAACGTGGGTGCAGCAATTGGTGCTAACGCTTCGGTCCTATCAGAAAATGGTGGTCGAATCAGATGGTCAGGCTCTGACGAACTTAACAACCAATACTTCGCAAGAGGTCTAAGGATTAATGGTAGAACAGGTCGAATTGAAGGTCGTCCGTTTACCTCATCTGTTAGAAAACTTGCAAGAAGAGCATCTAACTCAAGGGCGCAACTATAATGTCATATTCAATATCTACAATTTCAACATCTCAGGCGCCCGACGCTAAACCGGTCGCCAAAAGCTTTACGTTGACGACAAACTGGCAAATTATGATTGAGGTGCCGAACTATGAAGTTCCTGAACTTGTATTCGGTGGTTCAAACGTTGTTGAGCCGGGTGTGGGCGAAGTTATTTCGCCTCTTATTCTTTGTAACTTTACGGCTAATACAGTATCAGTCGACGTAAGAGCAAATAGGTTTGATAGTGGTACACAGACACCATTTTATCTTGTAAGAAATATGAAAATTCCAGCATATGATACAATTCCTATTCCTCTTAACGGACAATTCTTTAAATCTGGTGATACGCTAGACATCAAGTGCGACACCAATTTAGCAGTAGACGCAACATTGTCATTCACTCTCGGTCAATCGGAGGAGGATGACGTCTAATGGCCTTTCGTTCTATAAGTGGCAGCAGATTAGTAGGTCAAGGTAAGCCACAACAAACACCTATTACCTTAGACGTAGCTGTATATGAAGGTGCGATCGCTTATGGCGACGACGGCAATTTATACTTTTCAAACGGTACCGCGTGGTTAGTACTTGAAGACTCAGGTGGAGCGGTTCAAGGTTTAACCGGTATCCAAGGTACAGACGGTTTACAAGGTGGATATGGTCCAGGCTTTACAGTTGTTGGATCTGTTGCTGATGTAGACTCAGGTGGCGACCCCCAGGCCACTCTAAACGCTGCCTTTTCAAGTCCATCAACAGGCGACGCAGTTATAGATGAAGCTGACGACGAATTATGGGTTTATAACGGATCAAGCTGGGTAAATGTTGGATCGTTCCGTGGAGTACAGGGCTTCCAAGGTAATGATGGTTTACAAGGATTTCAGGGTACAATCGGTAACGAAGGTATTCAGGGTAGTACTGGTTTCCGTGGTTTCCAAGGTACTCAAGGTTTCCAAGGCTCTACTGGTATTCAGGGTGTACAAGGTATTCAAGGATTGCAAGGCACTCAAGGTGTTCAAGGCGTTCAGGGTACGACAGGCATTCAAGGCGACGTAGGTGATCAAGGTACTCAAGGTGTCCAAGGTCCTCAGTCTATTCAGGGTACAACAGGTATTCAAGGTGATCTTGGTATTCAAGGTACCACAGGTTCTTATGGCGGAATTTCTTTTGAGTACGGATTTAGTACAGACGTAACTGCTACAGATCCAGGCAACTCAAATATTAAGTATAATAACGCTGACCAGGCAAATGCAACTTTAATTTATATTAATGAAAATGCAAATCCTGGCGCTCGTGATATTTCAGATCTTTTAAATGCATTTGATGCTCTAACTAATCCTGTAAAAGCATCTATTAAAATTACAAAAGTAAGCGATACTTCTGTATTTGCATTATGGGATATTACAGATATTACCGACAATACAGGTTGGTTTACTTTTAATGTAACAAGTATAGGACAATCAGGCGCATTTTCGGATGCAGATGATGTTATTATTTCATTCGTTGAGTCTGGTGCGCAAGGTATTCAAGGACCGCAGGGAACACAAGGTGTTCAAGGCGTACAAGGTTTTGTCGGATTCCAAGGTACTCAAGGACCTCAGTCTCTTCAAGGTACTCAAGGTATTCAGGGCACCACTGGTATTCAAGGACTTCAGGGCGTACAAGGATTTACTGGAGCACAGGGTATACAAGGTCTGCAAGGTTTGCAAGGACATCAGGGTGTTCAGGGTGGATCTGGTTTCCAAGGGATGCAAGGTACTGATGGTAACCAAGGTCTGCAAGGTTTGCAAGGGCAAATTGGTTACAATGGCGGGCTTACTTATATGTGGGGTTTCAACAACTCTACAACTGAAGGATTCCCAGGCCTTAATTCATGGCTTTTAAATAATAGTGATGTTACTTTAGCAACAAAACTTTATATTGATGACTTAACGGATAGCGGAAGACGCGTAGACGAGTTATTCAATTATCTTGATGCTGTAACAAGTACTCCAAAAGGTCAAATCTTTATTAGAACTCCAAAAGATGCAACTGGTGGATATCAGTTCTTAATCTTTGAATACACAGATTGGGTGTGGGGTGTAACTGGTACTGGTTCGGACTGGGGTCATTTTGTTATTAGCCTCGTTGAGCAATCAGAACTTGGCGGAACAGATTTAAGTCCTGGCACAGACTGGGATGCAATTACTGGTACTTATGGTACAGACGCTGTCTTTACATTTAATCCATCTGGTAATGCGGGTTCACAAGGTGCTCAAGGTACACAAGGACATCAAGGTGTACAAGGATTACAAGGCGTCCAAGGTACACAAGGTCCTCAGTCTATTCAAGGTACAACTGGTATTCAAGGTGCTCAAGGTATTCAGGGTGTTGAAGGTGCGCGTGACTTTACCGTTACTAACCTTTCATCAATTGCTTATGTAATAGATGGTGTTAACAACCCAGACTTAAATCTTCTAAGAGGATTTACATATAGATTTATTATCAACGCACCGGGTCATCCATTTGAAATTAGATCTGGTAGTGCATCCGGCCCAGCTTATAATACTGGCGTAACAAATAACGGCGCATCTAGCGGTGAAATTACGTTTAGAGTTCCTGGTAACGCGCCAGATACTTTGTATTACAGCTGTACAGCTCACGCTGGAATGAATGGTCAGCTCAACATTAGTGATCTTGGCCCACAAGGTACTCAAGGTACTCAAGGCTTCCAAGGTACAGACGGTATTCAAGGTAATGATGGTTTACAAGGTACAACAGGTGCTGGTGCTCAAGGTACACAAGGTATTCAGGGTGATCTAGGCTTCCAAGGTACACAAGGTTTTCCAGGCCCGATTGGTCCACAAGGTATTCAAGGTACTGATGGTCTCCAAGGTGGAGGTGGTGTACAAGGTGCCACTGGTAGCTTTGGTGGTGTAACATTTGATTATACTTGGAAAAGCCAAACAACTCTTTCAGATCCTGGCATTGGTGGCGTTTCAGTTAATAACGCAACTTATGCTTCTGCTAATGTGTTGTTACTTGACGACAGAGATGATAATTTTACAGATATTCAACCTTTCTTAAGAACGATTGACGATTCTACAAGTCCTGTTAAAGGTCACGTCAAAATTACTTCTAAAGATAATGTAGATGAGTTTATTATCTTTTCAATCAATAGCTTAACAGAAGAATCGGGATATTTTAATGTTAGTGTTTCTTTTGTTTCGAGTTCAATAACTAGCTGGACAGATGGTACAGATATTACTGTTACATTTGCTAGAACAGGTGATATTGGACCGGCAGGGTCACAAGGTATTCAAGGTTTTGAAGGATTCCAAGGTGCTCAAGGATTGGGCGGTGGACTTGGTGGCCAAGGTACGCAGGGTGTTCAAGGTCTACAAGGTGGTCCTGGTCCACAAGGTACTCCAGGCTTTATTGGTGGCGATGGTACTCAAGGTTCTCAAGGCGTTCAAGGTCCACAAGGTCCACAAGGTGTCGACGGTACTGATGGTGATGAAGGTATTCAAGGCTTTGACGGCTTCCAAGGCCCACAAGGTCTTTCTCAGCAAGGTACTCAAGGTGCTCAAGGCTTCCAAGGTATAGCGGGTATTGGTGCAACCGGTATTCAAGGTTTCCAAGGTATTCAAGGTGATGCTTTACAAGGACATCAGGGTACACAAGGTAATTCAGGTCCTCCAGGTTTTGGTAACCAAGGTATTCAAGGGATGCAAGGTTTCCAAGGTACAATTGGCGGAGAAGGTATTCAAGGTGTTCAAGGTCTTGGTGGACAAGGTACTTCTGGTCTACAGGGTATTCAAGGTACAGACGGTGAAGAAGGCCTTCAAGGTGTTCAGGGTGAGACCGGAGACGGTAACCAAGGTACACAAGGTTTCCAAGGTTCGGCTGGTATCGGTAATACAGGTGTACAAGGTAATGACGGTAATCAGGGTGTTCAAGGTATTATTGGTGAATCAGGTGTTGGAGGTACTCAAGGTGTTCAAGGCTTTGATGGTTCACAGGGTTTCCAAGGTATCAGCGGTGGATTAGGAGATACCGGTGCTCAAGGTCACCAAGGTACACAAGGTGGACCAGGCTTCCAAGGTACAATTGGTGCTGGTTCGCAGGGTATTCAGGGTGGTCAAGGTACTCAAGGTTCTCTTGGTATTCAAGGTTTCCCAGGCCAAGGTACTCAAGGTCTTCAGGGTACACAGGCTGCTCAAGGTCTTCAAGGTGAGCGTGGTTTCCAAGGTACACAGGGTATGCAAGGTTTTGGTCCTGCAGGCGCTGTTACTAACATCCAAAACGTTCACGAAACTTCTGTACAAGATACAGCCTTGTTTATTACAATGGTTGAAGGTGGAAACACAACTCAGCCATTAAGAGCTACGACTGGACCAAACCCAGGCGGTGAATCTAACTTCTTCTATACTTCTGATGTTGACGAACTTACAGTTGAAAACCTTCAAGTTGAAGGTAATGTTAACGTAGTTGGATCTATTACTGCTGATAGCTTTACGGCATCTGGCTCAAGTGATTTCCACTTGGCGTCAAATAACTATTTGTCGATGGGTAATACAGCGGCAGGTCCATATTCTAGATTAGGTTGGTTAACAACAAATAACAGTGTTAGCTTAGAAGTAAATACCAGTGTTACAAGTAATTTTGTTATCAAGCCACTTACTGGTTCGAATCTATTTACTTTCCAAATCGCTACAGGTAACTTTACTGCTACAGGTGATATTGAATCTAATTCAGACATTAGACTAAAAGAAAACATTGAAACAATTCCTAACGCTCTTGAAAAAGTATCTAATATGCGCGGTGTATATTTTGATATGAAATCAAGACCAGGCGTAAGAAAAGTCGGCTTAATTGCTCAAGAAGTTGAAGAAGTACTTCCAGAAGTCGTTTCAGCCGCAGAAGATGGAGAACAAATTAAGAGCGTTGCTTACGGTAACATCGTTGGTCTTTTGGTTGAAGCAGTTAAAGAGCTTAAAGACGAAATCGAACAACTTAAAAACCAGTAAAGCTCTTTTACATTTCTATTGCAAGTTATGAGAGGGGGCGTTCTGCCCCCTTTTCAATAAGCCCGCTGTTATAAATAAAGGTAAAAAGAGATTTAACATGAGTTCTCAACTAAATATCTACATTGATAAAGGTACAGATTTTAGGCTTACGGTCGAATTGTTTGATGAGAACGATTTAGACTTGCCTATTGATAACTACACTTTCTATAGTGAAGTTAAAAAGTTGTATTCATCAAAACCTGCAGCCGAATTTGAAATTGAAAAAGCTAATAATGATATTACACTCGTAATGGATAATGACATTACTTCTCAGCTTAAGCCGGGAAAATATTCTTATGATGTGTTAATGAAAAAGCCTACGGGAGAAATATCTAAGATCGTTGATGGGCTAGCGTTCGTTATCTCAACTATTACGGAGGTATAACAGTGGCTGTTAAAGTTAAAGTAGGCCAAACTAAGAACGTTCGCCTAGTAGCTACCGGTGAAAAACGACCCGTAATTGTTCCAGATTCAGTAGCATTAGGATCCGATACTACAGGTGAATACGTACGTGCACTCGATGCGGGTGTAGGTATTGTTGTTACGCCAGAATCAGATATTGAATCGGCCAATCTTGTAATTTCTCATGCTAATACAAGCGAAATTGCAAATACACAAAATTCAACATTAGAATTTTTAAGAAATGCCTCATTCGATGAATTTGGCCACGCGATAGAATTCACTTCTTCTGCATTTGATACAAATAATTTTTCTGTAGCAAACAATGTAATTTCTTCTAAAAATATTTCAATTGGTAATACATCACTTACGCTTGGTGAAACAGTCAGTGAATTAGAAAATCTAACTTCTATTGAAGTTGGAAACTTTACTATTTCTGGCAATACAATTGCATCTAGTGCAAACACTACACTATTCACAACAACAGAACCTCTTGGTACATTTGATTTTGGTTTAAGACGAATTGTTAATGTTGATAACCCAACAGATCAGACTGATGTAGTAAACAAAAGATATTTAGAATTTGAATTAGATCGTGTTGAAACTACAATTAAAGTTTTTGATGATCCAATTATTGAAACAGATGCTACAAACAAAAGATACGTAGATAATTTAATTAAAGGCTTACGAGTAAGGCCTGCTGCTCTTGCTGCAACAACTGCTGATCTAGGTGCTTTTTTTGAAGTTGGTAATACAACTTATGGCTCAACATTAACTTTGCCGCCAACTTCAGTTCTTTATATTGATGACGTAACGACTTGGTCATTAGGCAAAAATCTTGTAGTTAAAGATCAAACTAATCCATTAGAAAATGGTTCCTATGACTTGATTCAAGTCGGTAGTGCTAATACTGAATGGATATTCCAAAGAACATCTTGGTCTGACGAAAGTGAAGAAGTTCCAGGTTCGTATGAATTTGTAACAGATGGTACAATCAACGGCGGAACTGGTTGGGTAACGGTAGTTGACGACGCTTCTACTTTTAATCTAAATACAGATTCCATTAATTGGTATCAATTCCAAGGCGAAGGTACTTATAACGCTGGTACTGGTTTAACTCTAGTTGGAACAACTTTCCAATTAGCTCCTACTATTGCTGTAGATACAATTAATCCACAAACCGCAGATAAAATAACATTTGGTGGTGAAGGTGCTATTACGCTACCTTCTGGTAATACTGCTGCTAGACCAGCCTCTTCTGCGGGTATGATTCGTTTTAATAATGTTGATGGCCAATTCGAAGGATACGACGGTAATGCTTGGTCAGGTCTCGGTGGTACAATTGACCAAGACCAAGATACAAAAATCGTTGCAGAAGATAATGCAGGCGATGATAACGATGAATTAAAATTCTTTACCGGTGGAACACTCGCTGCAAAGTTTGATGCTAATACTGCAAACTTTTATGGTGACGTAATAATTGCCGGTAATATTACAGTTGGTGATCAAGATACCGATTCTATTACTGTTGCTGCCGATTTTGAATCCAATTTAATACCTAATCAAAATAACTTCTATACGCTAGGTTCTCAAAGTAAAAACTGGGCTACACTATTTGTAGATACAATACGTAGCGGTGATGATGTTATTACGTTTGGTGGATCAGGCGCCATTGCATTGCCATCTGCGAATACATCGTTTAGACCAACTGGCCCAGCAGGAATGCTTCGCTTTAATAGTGATGAAAGCCGTTTTGAAGGATGGGATGGCGTACAATGGTCAGGTCTTGCTGGTTCGGTAATTGACCTTGATAGAAATACATACATTATTGCTGAAACTGCAGCAGGTGACGATAATAACCAATTAGATTTCTATACAGATGGAGTACACAGATCAAGAATTGATTCTGATGGTACATTCAAGTATGGTAATGGATTAACAGCATTCCAAATTGACTTTGCTTCCGGTGAATTAACAGCGTCTGGTGGCATTACTGCTGCTTCTGATTTAGTTTTAAATCCAACTGGTGCGGTTAATGTTTCTAATAATAGTTTAACAGGTTTACCAGATCCTGTTAACCCTACAGATGCAGTTAATTTACGTTATTTGGATAATGAATTTTCATCTGGTCTGACTATTGTTGATGGCGCAAATACTTATACAGACGGTATCGACCTCCTTTCAAGTCCAAAACTTACAATCGGCACTGGTCTAGAAATCGAAAATATCGATTCAGCAAATAACGAATTTACTTTAGGTATTGATAATACAGGTGTTCAGCCTGGTATGTACGGTAACGACGGTTTTTCACCTCGTATTCGTATTACTGAAGATGGTCGTGTTGACTTTGCTACAGAGATTGCAGTTGAGCTTCAAGCTAACGCGATTCCAGACTTTACTGAAACATCTCGTGATATTATTGGACTTATGTTTACGGATGGTATTGCAAATAGCGAAGGTATTACAGCAGTAAACGACGATGCAAATGATAAGATGTATCTTATTGCTGATAACTTTAATGTCACATTAACCGGTGATGTAAGTGGTACAGCAGAAGTTACAAGACTTTCAAATACTGAAATCAACACTTCTTTAACAGCAGACTTTATTTCAAATGCGTTGACAACCGCTAATAGTGGTGTTACAATTACTCATACCGCTGGTCCAAATTCTAACGCAACATTTGAATTAGACTATACTGAATTAGATACAAGATATATTACAACTGCTGGCGGTACATCTTCTGGAGATATTGTTGCTCCAAGATTTGTTGACTCAGATAATACAAATTTATTTGTAGATCCTACTGGAACTTCACAAATCAATAAACTAGATCTTGGTTTTGGCACATCATTTTCTCAATTAAGATTTAGAGATGGACCAGGAAGTTTCTCAGTTCTTTACGGATCTGGCGGTAAAATTGGTTTCCTTGATAATACTTTCAACTATGCTGCTTATTCAGATAAAGCAACTGGTAACTGGATCGTTCAAAACGCGGATGTAAGAGCAGAAAGATTTGTTGACCACGACGCCGACACTTATTTCTTGCATCCAGGCGGCACTGATTCATATTTAAAACAAATTCATGTTGAAAATAAAATTACCGCAACTGATATTGAAATTGGTGGTGATGTTGGTGATCGTACAATTAAAACTACGACAGGTTTATTATCAATAGATGCATCTGGTGGTATTAGCTTAGATGGCTCTGGTAATGATTTAGATGTTAACAACTCTAAGATTACAAATCTTTTAAATCCTACAGCAACACAAGATGCTGCAACTAAATCATATGTTGATAGTGTAGCTCAAGGTCTTCGTGTAATTCCAGCTGCATTGGCTGGTACGACCGCAGATTTAGGAGCAACATATAACAATGTTGCGGGAACTCTTACAGATGCTTCAGCTAACACTGCAGCGTTTGAATTAGATGGCGTAACTTCTTGGAGTATTGGTGATAAAGTATTAGTTAAAGATCAAACCAATCCAGAAGAAAATGGCTCATATGAAGTCACAACTGTTGGTAGTGGTGCAACTCCTTGGGTCCTTACTCGAGGCGAATACTTTAATGAATCTTCTGAAATTCCAGGCGCATTCCAATTTATTACAGATGGTACTACAAATAATGGTACAGGATGGGTTGCTCAAGTTACTGATGCCGAAACATTTACTCTTGGAACTGACGATGTAAGTTGGTATCAATTCTCTGGTGCAGGTACATATACTGCTGGAGATACTTTAACATTAACAGGAACTGAATTCTCTATCGAAGATGGAGATATCGCAAACGTAAAACTGGCCAATCCGCAAATAAATATTTCTGGAGAGGCTGGAGCAAATACTTCGATTGCTCTTGGTGATACATTAACAATTACCGGAACTGATGGTGTAGATACAACTATCTCGAACGGTGAAGTGGCAATCGCTGTAACTGAATTAGATGGTGGATCTTTCTAAAGAACGACTATTATTATTTTGTAACCTATATAGGTATTATAACAAAGGGACATAGATATGTCAACAACTATTAAGCTCCGCCGTAGTGCGGTACCTGGCCGCATACCAACAACTTCACAGTTGGAGTTAGGCGAACTCGCCATCAATACAAATGATGGTAAGATCTACTTTAAAAAGTACGATATTTCGGCCAACACAGAATCAATTATTGACATATCCTCTAACCTAGATGCTGCAGCAATTCTAGCAGAGTTACTTACCGTTGACGGTGCGGGAACAGGTTTAGATGCTGACCTATTAGATGGTCAAGAAGGTTCTTATTATACAGATTATGCTCATGCTCTTGTTGCAAATACTGGAGTTGTAGCCGGCACTTATGGGTCATCAACCGCTATTCCAATTCTTACTATTGATCATGATGGTAGAATTACAGTTGCAAATACTGCGGCTGTTGCGGGTGTAGATGATTTTTCCTATACTGCAGCAAATAACACTGTTCTTCTTACAACAGGTGATGGGACAGAATATCCTCTTAAATTAAATCAGTTTGATGAAAATGTCAATTTTGGCGTAGATATCGATGTAGCGAATAATGTTACAGCAAATACCGCCACTTTTGCAGGTAATATTTCTGTCGGTGGAATAGTAAACGGTGCTTTAACAGACACTGGTGTAACCGCAGGAGTGTATGGATCTTCTACAGCAATTCCAGTTTTTACTGTTAATTCTGAAGGTAGATTAACAACAGCGAATACAACACCTGTTGCTGGTGTAGATGACTTTTCATATTCAGCAGCAAATAATACAATTACACTTCAAACTGGCGATGGATCAGTATTTGAATTTCAAACTGAAACAGAAGTTACTTTAACAGGTAAAGTTACAGGGACTGCTACCGCCACGGATGGCAACCTTTCAATTACTACTGAACTTGCAAATACAGCGGTTACTGCTGGTTCTTATGGTTCATCCACAGAAATCCCAACATTTACAGTCGACGAAGATGGTCGTTTAACAGCGGCTGGAACTGCTTCTGTGTCTGGTGTTGATGACTTTAATTGGTATTCAGCAAACAACACTTTGGTTCTTGAAACAAGTACCACAGATTTCCCAGTTGTTATTGATACCTTTGGTAATATTACTACCGGCGATATTACAACGGCTGGAACTGTTGATGGGCGCGATCTTTCAGTAGATGGTGCAAAGCTAGATGGAATTGAACCAAACGCTACCGCTGATCAAACTGCGGCCGAACTATTAACAGCAATTAAGACAGTTGATGGTGACGGTTCTGGTCTAGATGCAGATACAGTTGACGGATATTCTGCGCAAGAAATTTTAGATGCATCAGCTAACAACGCCCAAAGTTTAATTGGCGCTGGTGAAATTACCGTTGAAGGCACAACAGGCTTAACAGGATCTGGCACCTTTAATGTTAATACATCAAATAACATAACGATTACACTTGAACACGCAGATACATCTTCTGTTGCTAATTCGGCAAATTTAGACGGCGTAGTAATTCAAGGATTAACATTTGACACTTATGGCCATGCACAAACGGTAAGTACAACCGATTTAGATAATAGATATTATACTGAAACAGAATTAGATGGTGGCCAATTAGATAATAGATATTATACTGAAACAGAATTAGATGGTGGTCAGCTTGATACTAGATACTACACTGAAGGTGAGCTTAACGCGGGGCAGCTCGATAACAGATATTATACAGAAACAGAATTAGATAATGGCCAACTTGATAACAGATATTATACAGAAACAGAATTAGATGCAGGTCAACTAGACAATAGATATTATACAGAAGCAGAACTCGATGGGGGCCAACTAGATACTCGCTACGTTAATATAAGTGGCGATACTATGACGGGTGATCTTACAGTTCAAGGTAATATCATTCAAAACGAATCTAGACTTGTTTCCACAACTCAAACATTAACAACTACTTCAGAAACAGCAATTTATGCATTTGCTTACGGAGATTTTGCTGGTGCAGAAGTTGTTGTTCAAATGACTCAAGGAAGCAATAGACATATTACAAAGCTTTTAATTACACACGACGGGTCAACTCCTATTGCTACAGAATTTGGAGTAGTTTACACTTCTAATGAATTAGCAACGTTTGAATTAGATATTAGTGGACCTGTAATTAGATTAAAAGCAACACCTGCTAGCTCGAGTTCAACTACTTTTAAAATAGTAGCGACTTTAATCGACGCGTAGTTTATAAATATACAAAATACGACAAATGCCTAACTGGGGAGAGTGAACCGAATGGCGAATGATAAGAAATTTATAGTCAAGAACGGCCTCTTGACTGGAGAAAACGTTGTAATTGGCTCAACAACAGACGCTGGTACTGGCCGACTTCAAGTTACTGGAAATGCAGCAATTACTGGTGCAGCCGATATTTCGCAATCTACTGCAGGTACTCCTACCCTTAAAGTTACAAACGACGGTACTGGCAGCGCTATTGTATCTCGTTTCGAAGGCGATTCTCAAAGCTTAGACATTATTAATTTTACACCCGGCGATTACGAAATTACTAATCCTGGCCAGGATAATGGTATTCGTTTTTATGACAATACCGCCGGCGTCGAAATTATGTACAATGGCTCGGTAGATTTACAGTTTAATTCGGCGGGTATTGACTTTAAAAGAGAACCAAGTTATAATGGTAATGTATTCTGGAATGCTGGTAATGATGGCGCAGGCTCAGGTCTTGATGCTGACTTAATCGACGGATTAGACTCACTTCAATTCGTTCGTTCTGACCAAGATGATACCATGTCTGGTAACTATATCATCACTGGTAATCTTACAGTTCAAGGTACAACAACCACTGTCGAATCAGAAACTGTTTTAATTGCTGACAACCTTCTCACTCTCAACAGCAATTTTACATCAGGTACACCAACAGAAAATGCTGGTTGGGAAGTTCTTCGTGGTGATTTAGCAACATCATCTCTACAATGGGATGAAACAAACGATTGGTTTAAACTAATCTCAGCGGGTACAGATCTAGGTCGTATCATTACAACTGCAGACGAAGGTTCAGGTAATTTATTTGATGCGGACACTGTAGATGGCCTAGAAGCCTCACAGTTCCTTCGCAGTGACACAGACGACACTACAACAGGTAACCTCACGGTAGAAGGAGACCTTACTGTAGGTGACGGAAATGGCACAGCTACTATCAAATTAGATGCCGCTGGTGGAATTGAATCGATTGCTGCATTAAATGGTGAAATTGGTTTCTTAGATAGCACATTTAATTTTGGCATTAAAGTTAAAACAGATAATGATATTGAAGTAAGAAATGATATTCTTGCAGAAAGATTTATCGATAAAGATGCAACTGGTTATTTTGCTCATCCAGGCGATGCTTCTGTATTTAATACATTAGGAATTGATTCAGATTTATTCCATAATGGCGATACAGATACTAAAATACAATTTGATACGAATCTTATTAGATTTAACGCAGACACTGGCACTCGTCTTACAATAACACCTGCTTCATCAGCGTTTACACATCTCGTAACAGCACCTGATTTAGATGTATTTAGTGGCGCCAGCACCGGTGAAATAAATGTTGGTAAAAATGCCAATGAAAGATTTAATTTTCATGTTACAGGTAACCAAGGCTATATTCGTTACTACCAAGATGAAACTGGTAGCGCTACAAATCATTCAGTAAACTTTGAGATTATTTCTTCGGGTACATATCCGCATAAGTTTAACTTCAATAAAAATATTAATCTTGGTACTAACAGTATTGAAGGCGCAGGTGGTATTTTTACAGGTGATATATATGCTGCAAAATACTGGGATTCAAATGACGTAACTCACTATGCTGACTTTGGAAATACTGGTACATCACTTTATTTTGCTGGTCAATCTCAAGGTGGTAATGGAACAGCCGCTCTTCCAACTTACTCGTTTAAGAGCGATCCAAATACTGGTATGTTCCGTGGAACTACCGACAGATTAGATTTTTCAGCTGGTGGTAATGTTGAATTACAAGTTACAACAACATATGCTTCTGCGCCTGGTTCATTTAGAGCTCCAATTTTCTACGATTTAGATAACGCTTCTTACTATGGTGATTTTGCTGGAACTTCTGTAATGAATACTATTGATATTGAAGGATCAATACGTCATAATGGAGATACTGATACTTATATTAACTTCCCAGCAGCAGATCAATTCCAAATTGTAACAGGCGGCTCTACAAGATTACAAGCAACCAACACCTACGTTCTTGCAAATAACGAGATGAGATCTCCAAAATTTGTAGATCAAAACAACACTAATTATTATGGTGATTTTGCTTCTACTTCTGTAATGAGCCGTATTGATATTGATGATTACATCAGACATCGTGGCGACGAAAATACTTATTTTGGTTTTGAAGCAAATGACACATTCAGAGTATTTACAAACGGAGTTCGTAGATTAAATCTCGATAATGATTCTGCAGATTTTGCGCAAAATGTTTTTGCACCACGTTTTTATACAAATGATTATTTAGTTCATAACGGTGACACAGATACTTATATTGGCTTTGACAACGCAGACACATTTAGTGTTTACACTGGTGGCACTGAAAGACTTTTAATTAACAATACAAACGCAGAATTCTATGTTGCAATCGGTATTGATGACTTTATCACTCATAACGGCGATTTAGACACTAAGTTTGGTTTTGACGCGGTTGACAACTTTGGGATTTGGACTGCTAACGTTAAAAGATTAGAAGTAGATTCAGGTGGTCAAGTTGGTATTGGCGGAGCTCCTGGCGTATTCTTTGATATAAACAAACCAACAGCAGTAGGTAATAACCCATTCAGCACTGGTAACATTATTATGAGACTTGGTGATGATGGAACTCCAGATTTATCAATTCGTACAGACGCATCCGGTAACATTTATCTTGTAAACGATAATGGCGGAGACTATATCTGGTATGATAGTGGTGCATCTGGCAAATTCGCAATTCTAAATTCAGGTGATGTAATTGCAAATGGAGACTCTGTAACAAGAGCAACTTCTGATGGGTCGCCAAATTACCTTGCGAGTTTGGCAGCTAATAAATTCCACGTTAATGGTGGTGTAGCATTAAACGGAAAATCAGATGCATTAAGCATTTATGCTAATGATACTGGTAATACAACTATTAATGAAGCAACATTCCTTGCAGTAAATGAACTAGGATTCTCTGCAGGTGGTGGTTTCTACATGGACGACGTTAATACCGTTAAAGTTCGTGGAAACAAAAACATCTATACAACCGGCGATATGTACGCAGCTCGCTTCTATGATTCAGGTAATGATTCATATTATGTTGATCCTGCTGGCACGTCAACTATGAATCGTATTGATATCGATGATTATATTCGACATAACGCAGATAACAATACATACTTTGGTTTCAGTGCAAACGATACATACGTTGTAAATACAAATGGAACAAACAAGCTCAGCATCGATACAGATTCTGCTGACTTTAGTGTAAATGTATATGCACCTCGCTATTATGACAGCGACAGCACGAGCTATTACTTAGATCCAGGCGCAGACTCGCAGTTGAACACAGTTGATATCGATGACTATATCCGTCATAGAGGTAATACGAATACGTACCTTGGATTCCCAGGCAATAACATTATAAAAGCATTTGTTGCTGGTAATGAGGTAATGAACCTCGATGGCAACTCGGCAGACTTTGCTCAAAACGTTTATGCGCCTGCTTACTACGATAGTAACGATACTTTCTACTATACGAACCCAGCAGTATTCTCAAGAATGAACGGAATTACTTTTGGTAATCCGGGCAACGGTACAAATACTAAAGGTCGTTGGTTATCTATCGAAGGTAATACAGGTACAGACGGTGAAGGGTCTGCTCGTATCTTCTTTGCAGAACATAACTCGACTACTGCTTCAATGGATCGCTATGGCATGTCTCTTGCATACATGGGTGGTTCTGCTAGTGTAACATCTGCCAGCGGACAGCCCGTAACTCTAAACGGCCTATCAAACGGCACATGGGGATTGATTGGACACGACAACAGTGTCAACGGCAACTGGGCAATGCGTGGTCCTAGAAGTGGCGGCCACGTAGAAGCTCGTGGTGACTTTAGAGCGCCAAGATTCTACGACTCAAATAATACTAGTTATTACGGTGATTTTGCATCTACTTCTATTATGAATGTCGTAAGAGCAAATCAATTCCAAGTTGACGGCTCTACATATATTATTGACTCGCCAAGTGGTGACTATGGCTCAATTAGAGTTCAAGGCCAAAAAGGTGGCTGGGGTGGATATGCAATCTATGATGATTGGGTATTCATGGCTAATGGCTCTAGCAATATGGGTCTCTATAATGATACACGTAATGAATGGTCGCTATACGCTCAAGATAATAACTTTACTCGCTTGTATGCAAACGGTGTGCATCAGATTGGTGCTGAAAATGGTTATGGTTATGCACCAAATAGTATGCGTTCACCTATATTCTATGATTACAACGATACAACCTACTTTGGTAATTTTGCAGATCGTTCTAAGCTTAAAACTCTTGAGCTTGGTAATCAGGGTAACTTAACTGGATCGACAACGTATCCTCTCGGCATTTGGCATAATAGCAGATACTTAATCGGTATGCGTTATAGCGGGGCCGATGCTAACTATCCTTGGCTTGCTCACGATAATAAAGACGGTATTTCAGCATTTATCTTACACTTTAATGGTATTGGCGATAAGTTTTGGGTTAAAGAAGACGGTAACGCTAACCTTGAAGGTGAGATGACTGCCGAGAGCTTTAACATTGGTACTGGTAACGAACCATTCCCACTATTAAAATCTTATGGTGCTGGTACATCAGAACAGAAACTATTCGATGGTAACTTATATTGGGAAAAACGAGCAATCAAATCTCTGCAAGGTGCTGAAGACAACGCAACTAGTAATACATCAGAATATGTTAAATCAACGAACGCGCCAGGATCGAGTTCATATGTTTTAAGAACATCTGGCTATCGTACTTTCTATTCTGATTATATCGAAGTAGAGCCAGGTGAAGAAATTTACGGTGAAATGTGGGTACGTTATGTATCTGGTTCAGGCGGCTTGTTCTACTATGGTGTTGAAAGATTTGACAAAGATAAAAGACCAATCGCTGGTAACACAGGTACGACATATTTTGTGGCAGGCGGTTCTAATTTAACGAGTACTTCTTGGACTAAATATTCGGGCTTTACAACTATTCCAACAACCCACACTGTTTATTCCGGCTCAGACGGAGCAGCCTGTAGATATGTAAGAATTCGTATCTTAATGAACTACAACAGTGGTGGTGCATTAAGAGAATTTACAGCTCCAATCTTGACAAGATCAAATGTTCAGCAGCGTATTCGTACAGATCAGGCTATATACTCGCCGATCTATTATGATTCAAATGATGTCAACTACTATCTAGATCCAGCATCAACATCTAAACTGAGTACAGTTGATGCAAGCAACTTCAGAGATCGCGATAATACTGCTCGCTTTATGAATCCAAACTCTGGCGGTAATGTTCAAGGTTCTTGGAATTGGAATAATGGTTCTATTATAAACCTAAACAACTTGACGTTTAACGATCCTGGCGTTAACGAAGGTATTAAGTGGGAAGGTGGTAATCTATGGCAGATTTATGAATCGCCAGATAACCAAACAAACGCAGGCGGTAATCTACAATTTACTTCAGGGTCTGGTAACGGTACTCGCCGTATGTGGCTGAACACAAGTGGCGATCTTTATGCTGAACGTTACATGCGAGCTCAGCGTTTCTATGACACAAATGATGCAAACTACTACGCAGACCCAGCGAGTACATCTGTATTCAATAAATTACATGTCGGTGCGGGTACAAACACTAGCTTTAGTGACGGCGGTGACCCAGATATTTCAACAAGAACTATTTTTGCAACCTCTAAAGTTGTTACTCCAAGAATTGTATTCTTAAATGACGGCAGCGGAGACGATAACTATATTCAGCACTCAGACACCAACAGCGCTTATACGGTGACTGGTCGTCAAATGGGCGCTTGGTTTACGTTCCACGGCGATAAAATTGATCCTGATAGTACAAACTCTGCGGGTATTGTTGCGTCAGGTCTTCGCACAAGATATGTTGAAGCAAGAAATGAAATCAGAACACCAATTGTGTATGATAATGATGACACGAATTATTATACAAATCCGGCAGGCACATCTCAAATGTCTGTTATATCGAGTCTTAGTCGTATTGAGTTTAACTCAGGTTGGGATATTTACGATGACGACGCTGACACGTTAAGTATTCGTTCAAATAACTCTGATCACGGCGAGGTTATCTTCCGTGATTCTAACTCTACAAACTGTGGACGTATTTACTTCGATGACGATAATCACTGGGGCTTAAAATCTCCAGATAATGAATGGCAATTGTACATGGAGCGTAATGCTCGCGTATACATTTATTATAATGGCACATGGGAAGAAAGAACAGCATCAGGATATATGGAGGCTCGTGGTTCTTACCGTGCACCAATCTTCTATGATTCAAACAATACAACATATCGTATTGATGGTAATGGTACATCACGTCTATTAACTTTACAGGTTGATAACGTAATTCAGGGTAGTGTAAATGGTTACTCTGAACGGATGCTACGTAGAGATAATCGTATTATTGAACCAAACGAAGATCCATCTGGTTATTTGCGTTTTGGTTTCACATCATGGGCTAATAATAACACATCACCTTGGGCCGATTACTTACACTTAAGATCATACACTGATTCTTCAGGTGGATCAGATAACTTGCTTATGTTCAAGAAATCTGGTCATGGAATGCGTCTATGGCAGCAGTCTTGGAACTCAGGAACTGCGTATTCTAACTATCGCAACGTTGCGTTATATGATGTTAACCCAGATGGTGGCGGTAACGATTTGTATGCTGCTATTTACTATGATGAAGATAACACAGCTCGTTATATGAATCCAGGTGGTACATCACAAATTAACCAGCTACGTATTAATGGTGGTAACGAACTCAGATTATATACTTCAAATGGTAACCTTCGTGGATATATTCAAGCTACAGACACTAACGATGCTCACTTAAAGATTGCTACATCTGGTGGCGAAGACATCGCATTCTATGATGGTGGTCTAAGCGGTGATAGAAACTTCTTGATTCGTGGTGATGGTAATACATTCACAACAGGTACTCATTACGCTCAAAGATTTACAGATAGCAACGACGGTAACTATTATGGTGACTTTGCTTCAACATCTGTAATGAATACGATTGATAACCGTGGTGAAATTTATAACGATGGTTGGTTCCGTAACGATACTGGTGGTAGAGGTCTATACAATACCGCATACGCGATGCATTGGTATGCAACTTCTACTGAGCGTTGGAGAGCGTACTCTACTGCAAACGTAGTCAGTATTGATATGCACACATCTGGTAACAACAGACGTGGTAGATTCTATGCTAATAACAGCAACCAGATTGGTATTCTATCTCAAGATGACGGTTGGGCGCTTAGATGTACTAATAGTGAAGTACGTTCGTATCATAACTTCTACGCTCCAATTATGTACGATACAAATGATACTAACTACTATATAGATCCTAACAGTACATCAAGACTCAACCTTGTACGCGCAAACTACTTTACAAACGACGGCTCAGTTTCTTCAAATGACAGCTTTGGTATTTACTGGTCAAGTGATAGATCTACAGCATATGCTATCTATCGTGAAGGAGGTGGTTGGTCTAATCCGTATCCAGATCTAAGGATTGCATTCCACACTGGTCTTAAGTTTGGTGCAAACGCTTCTTACAATGGTATGCGTTTCTATACTGACTATAATATGTCTGGTCAGGTTATGTCGATTAACAACGCTTCTGATGCACTTGGTGGCAGTAACGTTTATGTTAACAATAACCTACAAGCTGGTTCATCGTTAAGAGCGCCGATCTTCTATGACTCAAATGATACTGGTTATTACATGAATCCGGCTTCCACAAACAGCTCTCGTTTCTTAGGTGTGAACAACCGTACAATGGCTTACATGGCATTGCCAGGTCATACAAGAAACTCAGGTGAGTATTACAGAGCACGCCCAAGACAGACTGGTGATACAAACTATTGGACTGGTGCTATGGGCTGGGGCACCCAGGATATGAACGTCGTAGGTACATGGGGTTCAGGATTTATTGATTCTTGGGGAAACCCAAACAACCAGCCTTCAGGTACATCTCACTGGGTTGGTTGTCAGGCATACCACTATCGTAACTCTAATACTTCTGGTTATGGTTGGCAGATGGTTGGTGGTCCAATTGAGAACTTGAGATTCCGTTCTTCTTGGTCTGGTTGGAGATCATGGCGTACAATACCAGTGCTTGGTGTTAATAATAATAACAACGCTGCAATGTATGCTAATATCTATTATGATACAGATAATACTGGTTACTACTGTGATCCATCTAGTGCTTCTAACTTTGCTACTTCTGTAAGAGCTAACGAGTTCTACGCCCGTAACTGGTTCCGTAATGATAATGAAGATGAGGGTTTATATAACCAAGCAACTGGTTGTCACTTCTATTCAGAGCAAGCCCAGTATTGGGCTGTGACCGGCAATAACAACAGTTCAAGTATCAGTATAAGAATGAGGTCAAATTACGATGGTACTATTCGTATGTGGTTGTATGGTTCTGGAGCATGGGGTGGTTTCCTTAATAGAGCCGGCTCTTGGAAATTACGATATCGCCAGGAAGACGGATATTCACCAACTTGGAGATTTGAAGAGGGCGGTGACGAAACCTGGACTGGTAACGTTGGTAACGATGTTGGTAAGCTTGAATATCACTCAAACCGTTTCTATATGGAAGTCGGCGGCAACTCTAACCGTATTTGCCAATTCCGCGTAAATGGGTCGAACAAATCTTATGTTGCAAATGATGGTGTTTATCATGGTACTGCAACATCAGCTCGCTGGGCTGACTTGGCGGAACGTTATACTGCTGATGAAATCTATGAGCCAGGTACTTTAATGGGTATCGATTTAGATGGTGATTCTGAGATTACAGTTTGGCGTGAAGGTTTGCCAGTAGCTGGTATCATCTCGACTAATCCTGGTGTCAAAATGAATGACATGGGCATCGAGAATATGAAATCTAAAAAATCAAAATTGAATCCATTTATTGCTTTAAAAGGTCGTATTCCAGCATTTGTATCTGGTGAAGATGGCGCAGTCAAAAAAGGTATGTGGCTAATTCCGGATCCAGAAGCCGTTGGTAAATGTAAAGGTGTACCATACGGAACTTCTGGTATTGGAAGCCATGAAATTCTTGGTATTGCTCTATGTGATTCTAAAGACGGAGAAGTAGAAGTTAAAGTTTAAAATAACTCTAATAGTTCGCCGCATGTTCCTTCAATAACAGGAATATTCCAGTGATCTATAATTTCTTTATAACGTTTATCCCAAAGGGGTTGTAGTTCAGAACTGGCTGCAGCCCCTTTTCTTACACTATCTTCTACTAATTCATATTCTGGATTATGGCGTACAAAGTACACTTCATCAAAATCAGCTGCTTGCATTACTGCTAATTCTTTATATTGAGGATCTAGCATTCTGTCAATTAATCCAAGCTTAAATGCGCATTCATTAAATACAACATAATCTAGAGGAAGTCTTTTAGTAATAAAAACATCACAACTATATTGATGTTCTAGCATTTGACTCCAATGCCTATGATACAACCAGCTACAAGAATAATAATTACCGCCTATTTCTTTTTCTAAAATTTCACCGGTCATAAACATAGTAGAGCGAACTGTTTCTGGCATATACGTGACATTCACACCACGCTCTTTAAATTTTTCGCGTTCTAAAAGTTTAATACAAATAGTGTTTTTACCGACACCATGCGCGCCTACCACTGCGATTGTTTTGTTTGATTTAGCCAAGGTCTTCCTCCTTATCATAAATTGAATATTGTGAAATATCTGTTGTAATTAAAGTTTTTCTATCAAATTCTACGCCAAAATAAGTAAGCCTAGAAATTTGTCCTGGTGGATTTTTAGATCCCCACCACTTATGAACAAGTTCTGGATTGTCATGTAAGAAATATATTTTTGCTAATTGAGCATCTGGATAATATATTCCAATTCCAGATTTAAGGGGATCTAATCTTGCGCCAACGGGTAACGATGGCAAAGGATGTTTAGATAAATCCTGATCATATATTTTTAAAATTTCAGATCCGTCTGCACACAATTCAAGCGCATAATAATCACAAAAGACATGATTATCTACACCAAAAAAAGCGCATATAGTTGCAGGCGGCGCTCCATTATATGTAATATTAATACTAGTATCTGAAATACCAACTAATTCAATATTTTCTAATGACAAATAAGGTCTATCTTTTTTCAAAGATTTTAAATCTTTAAAATCATCTGGTCTATGAAAATGCGTATCTTCGCCTTTACTTGACCATTTACTTTCAATCATAACTGCATCTCTTCATCATAATAATTTCTTACTTCAGATACCATAGCGCCGTCTTCTATATAACGCACTGCTGAAAGTATTTCGTCATATACTTCTTCTGCTTGGCTGTATGGTAAAAAATATGGATCGCCTGGAAGCAAATCTGGGTCATTTAAAACTTCTTCAAAGTCCTCTTCAAAGTCTTCTGATATCCAATACGCATAACATATAGCAACAAAATAGGATTTACCAGGATATATCCATTCATCTACTTCTTCATCCCAATGACGCAAAGCGTCTTCCACAATTGTTTCTGGGCGCCAAACAATATCTACTTTATTTAAATCATCGGTTAAAGATTCGTTTAATCTTCTATAGACTTCTTGTCTTACTTTCCATTCTTTCAAGTTCTGCCACCTTCCTATGTACTTCAAATTCAGTTGTTAAATAATCTACTTCTATATCCACAAAATCTAATTCTCTTTTAAATCCTATTCCTTGAGCTACAGAATACCAATTAAATGGATGCCAAGGATAAATTTGCTTACGCTCTAAGACATCATCTTGTGTATACTGTTGATATATATCTTTCCAGAACTGTCCTTGTTTTTCAGGTATAGAATAATGAAATAAAACAAATCTTTTTATTTCTTCTACAATTTGCTGCAGTCTTGTTTCTAATTCATCGATACTATTATTTTCAATAGCTTTATCAAATTCTTTAGCCATAATAACAGTAAGTTCAATATTTGTAGCCTCTAAAGGTTCGATAAAATGAGCAGACAATCCAATTGAGCATAAGTTTTTTGTAGCTATAGTTTCTAAAACTCCTGGTTCAAAATGAACGTCGCCATTAATTACAACATCACCTCTTTTTGCTTTAATTTCTGCAAGAGCTTCTTCTCGTGTGCAATGTTTAGATGAATATACATATCCATGATTCATTTTATCTTGTAATGGAATAGACCATTCCCATCCACAATTCATAGCATGCGCGTTTGTATAGTAAGTTTTTGGCTTTGCTTCAGTACTAAATGTAATTGCAGAATCTAATGGAGTTACATCTTTCCAAGATTGCCATTTAATTCCTAAATGATTACTTAAAATTCTTTTACCGCCAGTACAATCAATATAATAATCTGCGACATGGCCGTTTACACTTGTAATACCAAAATCGTTTGATTGCACGTCATTAACATGGTCGTAAATGTGTACAATTTTATTTTCAAGGAATTTTTTAAAAAATTCTGGAACTTTACTAGCTTCCCAATGTAAAGCTGTGTCCCACCAAAACTCTTCATCTGTTCCAAAAACTGGATCTATTCCTTTTTGGGCCATATGAGTATATGGACTTAGTGATATAACATCTTTGCCAGATCTATGGCAGTCTGCTAAAAAGTCATTACATTCTGCGACACCAAAGATTTTTTCTAAAAAATTTTCTCCGAATGCATGAAAGTAATCTTTAGAGCTCCAATTAGAAAAGTTTACACCATATTTAGGTGTAGCATTTGTATGCTTAACAAAATCATTAATATCAACACCACCTTGCCGCAAAGCATCCATTACCGTTTCTGTAGTTGACTCTCCTACACCAATAATAGGTACACTCGGTGATTCAATCATCATAACATCGTATTTTTGATAAAGAACTAATGCGGTCATCCAACCCGCAGTACCACCACCAACAATCAATATTTTTTTTCTTGCCATTCTAAAAGTCCTCTATAGCCGTTACAGCCATTATCTAAATCTTTAACATATCTATAATGTTCAGTCAAACATTTACCGTACCACTTACATTCTCTACATATATCAGAGACATTTTTTATCGGTTCTTCATCTGCCCATTTAAGATAATCTTTAAAAGTATCTAATTCTAAAAAGTATTCATTATCATTTTTATCAAATTCGAGCACAGCAAACTTGCCGTTTGGATTTATATATACATGGTCATTACTAAATGCGTCATAATTTCCAGATAAAGATTCATGAATACGATGCCTATTTTCAAACTCAAACGGTAGATCGCGGTTTAACCAATCAGCAACAAACAATTCGAAGTCTTTATGAGTTACGTTATGCGCGTTTGCTTGGTTTGTAGAATACGGTTTAATTTCTACCGAACGTATATTTGAAAGCATTGAAAGTTGTTGAATCATTTGCCCAACGTCCATATTTATGACTTTAGGGCTAGCAAGAATAAGCACAGAAATAGGAACCGGACTTACAAGCATATTCGCAAATACTAGATCAGATCTTTCACGAGCTTCAAAATCAAATGATACAGATAGTGAAATATCATTGTCATGCATATAGCTTTTTGGAGAAGCATAATTAGTTACAATGTTTATTTCGCCTTGGTAATGTTTACGAATAATTCTTTTTAAATCATAAAAATACTCATCATTTAAAGTACTAATCTCACCGCCATATAAATCAATATATCTGATAGGCTGATAATTAGAAACTTCAAGCAGTCTTTGATCTAACAATTCTAAATCAATTTTATTTTTATCTGCCAATTGTTCTGAAGTGAGATAACAAAAATCACATCTAAAATTACATAGATATGTTGGATTCAAAGATATAATCATAATAATTTGGTGCCTTTATAATGACCCAATTTTAATTTGTTTTGAGACCAAAGAGAACTAAAGCCAAGCGTTGCGATAATTGTATATCGAGTTTTATCTGCTTTTAACTGAGTTACTCTATGAACAAAAGATGGATCATTGTTATTTAATATTACCACACTATTTCGATTAGGTACATACTTTTGTGTAACTTTTACGTTTTTTGTTAAAATATTATCTAAAGAAGATTGAGGATCCCAATGAGGCATAGGGTCTCCGTTTCGATATAAATTATCAGGTCTACCAACTAAAAAATGACCGCCATCTTTTTCCTCAAAATCATCCATGTTTGGATAACAAAGAATTTGTAATAAAGTTCCATCGAAGCCATCAAAGTGCCAAGGCATCTCCCCGGTTTGGTCTACCTTATTAATGTTTACATGTATTTCATCAAAATCTCCGTAAACATGCCTCCAATAATCAAAATATTCTGATTTAACAACTTCTTGGAAAAATTCTAAATAAGGCTGCTTTCCTTTAACATAAACATCTAAATCTCTTTCATGATATTCTCTATCCCAAATTGGATTTTGAATTGCGCCATCACCGACAAAGGTTTCAGCCATTAGCAATCCATAAAGCATAGCATTAAATGACGAATCAACCTCTACGATATCGGCGCCTTTTAAATATAGATCGTTAAAATTTGGACTTCTATTTAGCATAATTAATCGACAACACTAATCTTGCTTCTTTACCCAAAACGGGCGAAGAACTATGCCAATGCATTCCATCAAAAATAAACATTCTATTCTTTTTTGGTGTACATCGGAATTTAACAGTAAAATCTTCGGGTTGATAACTATCATATTTTGGGTCATTTCCATATTCTTCGAATACGTTTGTAACAGCATCACTATCTGTTAAATAATAAAGTTGAGTAATATGTTCTATTGATTGCTGATCAATATGAGGTTTATGTAGTTTAGACGGACCTACATTCACTATAAATCCGCATCTGATTCTCACTAATTTTTCTTTATTTAAAATAAGAGGTTTTAATAATCTATAAGCATGCTTATCCTTAATGTCCGCTATAGTATTGCTAATATTGCATGTAAAACCCCATGAAGTCGGTTTGTATTCAGGCTGATTAGTACTGTTAACATTATCATTAATTCCAGGCATAAAACGCCATATTGGTATTTCTGAAGTAAAATAATGATGAATTTTCTTATAATCAATATTCGAAAGGGCATTATCCGTTATTTGCATCGATAATCCTTGGAGCTAATTGTTTCATTAATGTGCAGTGTTCTTCAACCATATTATGTCGTTTAGTATCTTTGACTGTTTTCTTGCATCCATTACAAATTTGGAACATTGGACATGTATAGCATCCGTCATGCATTGTTTGTATTTCGAGATCTTCTTGCAATGGTCTAAAAAATTCGCCATTCATTTCTCGATTAAAATCAATAGAATATTCTCTATCGTCTCCCATAGCACCGCATGAGTAATAGTCGCCGCTAGGTTGCAGTGCTCTGATTGTATCATCACAATTTCTATTTTGTGGACACATTAAAGCTTCATTGCGTAGACGTTTAATCATTTGCTTAGTATTAAATTCCCAGTCGGTTAAACCAGCTTCATAAACATCTAAATATAATTTATACATTTTAGATAATTGATATGGGCGAGATTGAATACCTGATGCCATAGCATAATTTAATTTGCATTCAACACCCATCTTTTTTGCAAGCCTTACATTATCTAAAGCTGTATCTTCGTTTGCTTCGTCAATTACTGAAATAAAATCGGGTCTATAACCGACGAGTTCTAACATTTTATCTGATACGGCCCAGAAATCTTCTTCAGTAAATACTGAATAATCACCTTTAAGTCTAGAATCACCATAATGAAAGCTTGTTGTAATTCCCATTCGTGGATGTGTAAAAATATCTATCCACTTTTCAGGATTCTTATAAAAAGGCCATAGGTTTGTAGTAAAAGAAACGGTTGTTTGATAATTGAAAATTTCAATATGATCTAACAATTTTCGATAATACTTAGGATCCATCATTAATGGATCGCCGCCATTTACAATAATTGTATTGGTGTTTGGAAATCTTTTTAGAAATTTGAAAATATAGCTTAAACCCAACTGATCTTTTATGTCATCAGCAATCGATGTACTTGAACAAAAAGTACATTTAAAATTGCAACGTTCAGTTGGTTTAATAATTAATTCCATAAAGAAAAGCCTGCGTTAATTGTATATCTATTTACATTATCATTTGTTAGTTTTGCAACAGAATGCACAAACCTTGGATTCATATTATTTAACAATATAATCTTACCATTAGCAGGATAAGCCGTGTGTTTAAGCTCAATATTTTCTTGCTGCCAATCTCTTTCGCCAAGAGATAAGTATGATTGCCATTCTTTTTTCCAGTTTTGTTCTTCAGTAAAGTAAATTAAGAATCCAATATCGTGATCTTCAACTCCATCCCAATGCCATCCTAGATCGTCTGAGCCATTCCATACATCGACGAATTTAAGTTTATAATTATATCCGCACACGTTTTGAAACCATTCATGATAATAACCTTCATTAAATAACTCTTCAATTACCATTCTATATGTTTCAGGAATAAGCTCTAAAGATTTTTGATTAATTTCTTGCTCATCTCTACGCTCATATTTTTGTCGATATAGTTGAGCTTCACCACCTTGATTAATACTCCAATCTGGAATTGCTTTATAAACCGGATGATCAATCCAATTCTCACTGAGTAGTTGTCCCCAGATCATAGCTTTTAAATGTGAAGGCATTTCCCATTCATCATATCCGTCCTTATAAAATTGATTTACATTCATATCGATGTTGCTCCTAAATATGAATCCCCAGTACTTATACTCGCAAGCTGTATCTCACTTACGCTTGCTTCTCTTATTATGCCTCTAAATGGCGCAGCTGTATGATAAACGTAAGATGGAAATATCACAGTCATTCCAGTTTCTGGCTGAATAATGTAAGGAGCAAACTCAGATCCAAACTCTTGTGGAAATCCTCTATTTGCGTTTACTCTTGGATCATGAAGAATTAATTCACCACCTTCACCAGAAATGTGATTATAATATATTGAAGTAAAATGAGAGTGACCATGATTATGCGGAGACATCCAATAGCCTGAGCCTGGAGTTGTTTTCCATTCTCGTATGTCGTATTTAAAATCGTTTAAATCAAGCTTATAATGATCTTTTAAAAAATCTTTATATCTTTCGAATGGATCTTGATATCCATTATTGAATACTTGTATTGGAGTGGACCACATCATAAACCTCACTTAACCAGCATGCTTCTTGTGTTCTAAAACTTTGCATATGGTTTGACAAAAAACATCCCATAGAACAGTATTGAAAATGTGGGCATTCAAGACAATTATATTGCTTGAACCATTCTTGTTCCATTTCGATTTTTGTTGCCGTTACATTTTTAAAATTATTCAACAGTATAGTACAGGCGCCAAATGAATTGTTTGGCATAATTGTTATTGTATCCATGCAGCTCATTTGCTTTTTTACTTTATTTGTATAATCAGCAAATGGTAAAGCTTTAGGATAATGCTCAAGCATATAAATCATAAAGTCGCGCAGTTGAATATCATTTGGAATAAACAACTTCATATTTTTCTCTGGTGTATAATAATCAAAATATATATCGAAGTTGTCGTAAAGATAATCAAAAAACTCTACGTCGCCATTCATGAACTTATTTATAGTTGGTCTAGTCATAATCACATTAGCAGACTTAATAAAGTCTTTGTAGTGCTTCACATTATCTTGAAATATTTTAAAATTCTTTTTATTAAATCTTGCTGCTGGATCAAAGCTTGTAAGTAACGTAGGATTAGATTGATAAAGAAAGTTATCTAATCTTTCTCTATTATCAAAGACCATATTACTTGTAAAACAAATTTCAAGACTAATATTTTGTTGATGCGCCCATGTATTTAATTCATGGCATAAGATTACATAATCATCAAATACTGTATCAGGCAAACCATCAGCAAATACTTCGCCTCCCATAAAGTGCACACTATAATGGTCCTTTGGAGTTTTTTGGATAATATTCTGTACAACCTGTATTTTTTCTAAAATTGTATCTATGCCTTCAAGACTATTATGATCTTGATTACAAAACGTACAGCTGAGATTGCAATATTCAAATAACGTAACAATGATCTCACCATCTTGAGATCTTTTATTTTGTTTCGTTATTATATCTACGTTTTGTGTGGGAATTATACTAGACAACATTATCAAATACCATATTACATACTAAACTATATCTCGTTTCTTTTCCGAGGTATGGAGTAACTTCATGCCAAATATAATAAGGAGCTACAACCATTAAACCAGTTTTAGGTTCTATTTCTATATATGCTTCTTTGGTAAATGATTTTTTATTTAAGAATCGTGGATCATATAATCTAAGCTTACCGCCTTCTTCAGAGTCATTTAGATAATATACACCAAAGGCATCAATCACATCATGAGTATGGCATGATTTAAAATCGCCAAACTTCATAGGATTGATAATATTCATAGAATCTATATTATAAGAAGATGATTCTTCGTACTGCTCACAAAGCGCATTAAATCCTTCAGTAAAGTAAGACTTAATTGTGAGCATATTATCTGTTTGCCACAAGTCAATATTATAATCAGCCACAGGCTCAGGAACCGTGGCTGATATTGCTTTAGTTGTATTTAAAACGTCTTGATTGAAATTATCGCTATTTACAAATTGTTTAATCCATATCGAAGACTCATAGCAATTTTGAATCATAAACTAAATAAGCCTAACTCACTATCATCGTTGTTTTTAAGTTTATAAATGTAACTTAAAAATAAAGAATTTACCTTAATTCTATCTTCAGATTCAAATACTGATGGACCTAAATGATTTCTATCATTATCTAATATTGTAGTAATATCAGCAGTTGTAAAGTTTTGTAATGCGGTATTATTATATACGAAATTCATCATATCATCTGTAAGAGCTTCTTCGATTGGAGTATTATTTGCGGTAACCGCTTGCAAAATATTTGTACGTATTGTACTAAATTGAATATTTGGGTGACGAGCAAGATAATCAGGAGATGAGAATTTATCGTCATCATCAAATAACCATCGGGTTTTATCATTAGTATCTCGAAGATCCATTAAATCTGTATTAGCATCAACTGACGACAATCCTAATACTGTTTGAGACCATCCTCTAAATAGATTACTAAATAACGATGACTTAAGAAACTGTACTTCTTCATTAATACGCTGTGACATAAGCTTATACATTTTTTCGCCAAGAGAAACATCGTATGTTTGATCGCCGTTTAATCTATTTGCAATCATCCATTCAATTCCAATTTTTTGCTTGGCATTAGTTCTAAATGTATTATAATCTGCGTCAGGTAAATCTAAAGTTGTTGCATCAAATACTTCTAAAAATTGAGTCTTTGTTCTAGGCACCCATGCATCTGCATTTGCTTGCTGTACTGCATCATATCCTTCAACTCCCCATATAAAAGAAGTTGTATTAAGTAGTTGACTATTTGTTCTAAATATGTTATAAGTTTTCCATACTACTTCCCTTGGCATATTTGGAAAGAATATTTTTAAGAATTTAGAAAAGAGTTGGTCGTAAGCAACAGTATCTACGTGTATATTAAGGCGTCCTTTATCTAATAATGCTTGAAAAAACGCTAGATCATTTGGGTAGGGAGTATCAATTTCTCGCAAAGGATCTTGTCCTTCAGGCATTGCAGGAGATGTAAAACCGGGAAATAGTTGCTCATATAACTGCACCCTGTGCATTTCATTACCCATGTTTGAATGCACCAGCTCAAGCGCATCCCAGTTTAGAATTGATAAATTAGGGCTGATAGTTAAATTATCAACGTTGTTGTCAAGTAAAAAATCGTACTTAACATAAACTCTATCAAAAAGCAGAAACATTTTCGTATCCTTTTTCTATAGCACGGGTGAAATCACCGTGTTTTATTTCTCCGGTTGATATTCCCCATGCCATAATTGCCATTGTGTTTTCCTCTGTTTGCCAATAATAAAATATATTAGCTCCTTTAAACATAGGCTCGTTAAATTGTTTTTCAAAATAATATACATCTAAGTCTTGATTTGTTAACAAAACCTGAGTATCTTCGTATTTAAATAATTGCACAAAATTCACGCCACAATAATCATAATCATCTATAGTTTCAAATTCTTCTTTTACCTTATCTTTAAAATCTTCAATCGAATATATGGCATACACTGAACAGCTTGCTAGCATAACAAGCCACTTATGAATTATTTCTTTATTTTTTTCGCAAAAAATCTCTATTTCTTTTTCGTCTAAAATATCTTGAACGTCATATCGACGCACAAAATCATATATGGCTGCGTTATGTAATATTTTAAGTACGCATACTTCAAGTTCATTGCTGTTAATTATGAGATTTGAATTCATATAATCTCTTACTAAAGACATTTTATCTTCTAAAGAAACATTATCAAAACCTGTAAGTTTGCATGGCACATCTAAATTGCTTAGATACGTAATAATCTTATCACCCTTTAAAAGACTTTTTTCATAGTCAATATTAAAAACGATACTATCATCACTAAAATACTCCTTAAGTAATTCAATAGGAATAGGAGCCACTGTATCTCTTGTATTCATTATCTTCTTCCTCTTGAGCCGTGACAGCTATAGTGACAGCTGTAATGGCAGACAGTTTGTTCTCTATATACTGCGTCATCTCGAATAGTTCTATAAGCGCCGCGAAGTCTAGCAAGATAGTGCTCCATACCAGTTTGTGCAGAATCTGAGCCGATAGTAATGAGATTTCCATTATTTGAAGGCCCTTGTGTTGGAATGGCAGGATCTGTAACATCTACTCTTTGACCAGTTTCTTGGTATGCTTTTTGTGTGTCATCAAATGTTCCCTGCTGGGTGCCTTGGGAATTAAATAATTGAACCGCGCGCATATTTCTTAGATGAGTCCACTGTGTTGTGCCAGTCACTAGCGCGTTTCGCGTGGCTGTTGCCTCAATAAGTGTTCCACTAATATTGCTGTCTGAAACGTAAGAGTCTTTTGCAGGTGGGCTAGCAATATCTCCTCCAAACCAATCGTCTGGAGCAGTACTGAAAGGCTTAGCGTCTAATCCCCACACAAGACCACCTCTTGCGTCGTCAGCGACATAATCTTCCCATCTGTCAATAACATTAGACTTTCTAACATTATTATTTAAAGATACCATTTTTAAGCTCCAATTCTAAGTATATGTACATTATTTATATCCTTCAGATGCTGCATTAAACTCTTAGGAGACGGGCATATTTCACCTTCCCACTCTAATTGATGACAATCTGATCCACATACATCAAATACCGGACAAGAAAAGCATGCAGGATTTCTATTTAATTCTTTAATTATAATATCACATCGGCCAGTAGATTTCATTACTTCTTTTGCGGGAGTATCGATATGCCCGTATGCTTTATGAGGAGCAGTATTAGGACATCCAGCTATACTACCATCTGCATTAATTGTCAATAGTTTTTGTTCGCAATCTCTACACCAAGTACCACGAGATGGATTATTATCTTCAAATTTAGCGTAAATGTTTTCCATAATTACATGAAAAATAGAATCTCTACTTTCGATTTGATTATGATATCTCATAAACCATTTATCTAATTCAATGTTAGATGGCCACATTTTTCCTTTAGCGTTACCATCCATAGTAATACGCTCAAAATCTAGTTCTTTAACACCAAGAGATTCCATATAAGAAACAATATCTCTTGGTTCCATATTAATTACATCTTTACTTAAACTCACAAAACATTTAATTGTATAGCCGCGTTCAACTAGCAGTTTTACGTTATCTTCCCATAGTTTTCTTTGCCTATCATTTGTAAAACGTATAGTAGGATCCCAAGACGTTCCAATTCTCTTATTTAAGACGTCGTCAAAAAACTCAAGTTTTTCATCTGTAAGTTTGTACACCAAATTTGTTGTCATACCATAATCGACACCTTCACCCTTTGTAAGTTCAACAAATTTGCGCATAGATTCGACGGAGGCAAGCATAGGCTCACCCCCGTGAAATTCGTAAAAAATTGTATCTCTGTCTAGCTGATTCACCCAATTGGCAGTACGAACTGGATCAAAATAAATTTTTGCTCCATTAATGCCAGAAGTAAAACAGTGAGAACAGTTTAAATTACAAGTCTCTGTCGTTTTAACGTAAACGCTCAAGTGACGCTGTGTCGCCAATCCCATGTGATGCCATTAATGCCTTTTCATAATTTAATGCTTTGTGCATTGTTCCCTTTGATATAATCAACTTATCACCCGGTTGCAATGCAATTTCTTTACCGTCTACTTCCATATTTTTAATTCCATCTTTACATTCGATAATAACATCTACATCGTCAGTATGTTCAGGAAATGTTGGACCATTTTTTGGATTATAGAAAGCATGAATTGTTCTATCATCGAACTCCCAATAGCGCTCCATTTGCTCTACTTTAATAGTGACTACACCTTGAGCTAAATGGCTAGACATCAAAGCGTTGTATTCTATAAAGTCGTTTGCTTTTATATAGTGCTGCAATTGTTGATGATCGATAATAGAGACGTCATGATTTTGATAACAAGCTTCGGATAACAAGTAAGCTTCAAATTGGTCAAATGTCATTCTAATCCTATCTTAATAATCTATATTTATAGTAACACATTCAGATGAAAATGTCAACTGTAAAAATCCTATAAATAGGTTTATATATGATGAGGTGAAATATGAAAATGGATGCTTTATGGCCGACTATGTTTGGCTCTGGTAATTTTGAAGTAGAAGGCTTAGTCGAATATATTTTTTCTAACTATGATTTAAGCTCAAGACCCGGCGTAGATGGAAACAGTATTTTTGCTGATAAACATTCCACAATGGAAAAGTTTAAAAAAGTAGTTTATAATAAATTTGATGAATATCTTATAAATACAATTGGTAAAAGAATTTCAGATTATGATAGTTATGAGATGAAAGCTTGGATTACCGGACATGGTAAGTACTATAGTATGTCAAATCATAATCATTCTGGTTCTCAATTGTCTGGAGTATTTTACATTATGGTAGAAGAAAAAGACGTAGGAGGCGAAATAGTATTTTCAGATCCTAGATCGAATTGTAATAGAGGATATGATGATTGGTTTTTTTCTTTGTTTCAAAACCATATTCATGCGCCAAAAACTGGTGACTATATGATATTTCCAAGCTTTGCATATCATTGCGTAAATCCTTATCTTTCTAGCCTTAGAATTTGTATACCGGTCGATTTATATTTGCATAGACAGTAAATATATAAATAGACTTACATGAACCTACAACTTAGTTAACTAAACGGAGAAAAAATAATGGCTCTTACATTATCATACGAAGTTACTAATCTTAGAGTAAAAGATGAAGTAAATTCAGAAGGCGTTACTTTGCCAAACGCAGTATGCCAAACTTATTGGAAAGTCACAGGAACGGACTCAGACGGAAACACAGGTGAATTTTCTGGAGCAACACCATTTTCAGCAGCTACCGTATCAGAAGGAGCATTCGTAGCTTTTGAAGATCTAGTTGAAGAAACTGTTATTGGGTGGATTCAAGCTGTAGTAGATGGTGATGCTAGTTATAAGGCTCACATCGAAGAGCAAATTCAGCGCATGATCCAGCAAGACCTTATTCAAGATCGCGCGATGCCTTGGGCACCTGATGACGTTACACCAACTCTTCCTGAAGATGCACCAGCAGCAGACGATCCAGCACCAGCTGGTGAATAATAAAGGAAACGCACCGTGACTTATACTTGGCAAATAATGAAGCTCGATTTGCAAGACGAGCTGAATCACGAGGGAACTCTCTTAGAAAACTCTATTGTGAGTATTAAGTGGAAACGCATTGTCGAAGACACGGATGGAACAATTGCTAGTTATGTAGGTAATACTAAGTTGTCGGCTGCTAACACAGCGGCCGCTGACTTTGTTGCTTTAATTGACGTAACTAATGCGATGGCTCTTGAGTGGGTGACAAACAGCGTAAGCTCAAAAGACCTCGAAAGAATTAATGAACAACTTGCAACTAAACTTGAAAGAAACAGAACTCGCACCGTGAAGCCGAGCTGGTAAGATATATAGTATTATATCACTGTTTTATATTATGGAGGTGACATGCACGATTTGCATATGGGTGGTCTTGCGACCTACGCTTTAAAAAGAGGCGGATCGCTACATCCTATTTTATTACCAAAATCTGTTTTAGGTAATGAAACAGGAATTATGAATCCATCTATCTTTATACATGATGGAAAGATTCTTATAAACGTTAGACACGTAAACTATATTCTCTATCATAGTGAAGGAAAAAAGTTCCCCCATCAGTGGGGACCGCTTGTCTATATTCATCCTGAAAACGACGTAACACTTAGAACTCACAATGTAATGTGTGAACTTGACGGGAACTTAAATCTCGTCAGTGCCGGACGTGTTAACATGAAATTAGATACTGATCCAACTTGGAATTTTATTGGATTAGAAGATGCTCGTTTATTCGAGTGGGATGGTAAATTGTACCTTTGTGGAGTTCGTAGAGATTGCTATGATGATAAAGGTAAAGGAAGAATGGAGCTTTGTCATATAGAGTTTAATGAAGAAGCTCAAGAATGGCAGGAACTTTCTCGACATCCAATTCCCGCACCAGGAAATGACGGAAGCTATTGTGAAAAGAATTGGATGCCTATTTTGGATATGCCATATCATTTTGTTAAATGGTGTAACCCAACTCAAGTTGTTCAATTTGACATTGAAGAAGGCACAACAACTGAAGTCTTTGTAGATGAAGGTGAACGTAAACCTTTCGCAAAAGACTTTAGAGGCGGTTCTCAAGTTCTACGAATTAATGATAATCAGCGCATGGCTTTTATTCATGAAACAAATCTTCTTAGAGATCCATTCGGTCGTAAAGATGGTGATTATGGCCACCGTGTCATAATTTGGGATAATGATTGGAATTTAATTCATGCTTCACGCAAGTTTCATTTTCTTGGTACATATTGGGATCATGTAACAAACACAGATTATAACATTGAATTTGTGACTGGCATGACGATACTTGGAGATGATATTTTGGTTTCTTTTGGTTTTCAAGACAACGCGAGTTTTATCTTAAGAATTCCCCAAAGTGTGTTTTTGCAATTTTTAACGGATACTGAATAATGAAATTTACAAATATGAATCTTTTAAATGATGTGGTGCTTGACTACCAGAATCCATATAAAATCTATAAGTTAGCACGAGAATACGATCGCTTAGAACAGGGTGCTGGCGCTTTTAGTTGGTATCTTAGAGCTGCTGACATGGCGAATGAGGACGAATACGGTGAGCGTTGGATTCAATATAAGTCTATGATTCTCGGCGCATTCATCTATGATCGTAATGAAAATCGTAATCATAGCACAGAAGGCTTACTTAAAATTGCCATTGAAACAATGCCTGAAAGACCAGAGGCTTACTATTTCTTATCTAAATTTAAACAAGAAAGAGATGATTGGCGAGAAAGCATGATGTATGCTGCTATTGGTATTTCTCATATCGAATCATCAGTATCAGATATTCCAGCGCTTGATCCCCCAGATAATGATTTAAAGTATCCGGGCGAGAATGCTTTGCGTTTATTATATGCAAAAGCTAAGTGGAAAACTGACGGTAGAGACTCTTCAAAGAATTTAGCATTTAATTTAAAATATAAAAATAACTTATCAGCAGAATTAGATGCAGAAGCTACCGAATTATTAGATAAATGGCACGGCTATCCTAGCACATTAACTTATCATCATGTTGACTGGGATATGTATAAATTTAAATTTAATGGAATAGAATCAGTAGACCGTAACTATTCAAGACATTTTCAAGATATGTTTGTATTGTCTTGTTTAGATGGAAAGAAAAATGGTACTTTCATTGAAATAGGATCTGGTCATCCTAAGCTTTACAATAATACAAAATTGCTTGAAGAAAAGTTTAATTGGAAAGGTATATCTCTAGATAATAGCGAACGTATGTGTCATATATTTTCTAGAGAAAGAAAGACACCGGTTATTTTAGCTGATGGCGCAAATCAAGATTACACAGCGTTGTTTAAACAAAATTGCTTTGAACAACAAATTGACTTTTTAAGAATTAATGCAGAACACGCATCTTTAGATTGTTTAAAGAACATTCCATTTGATAAACACGAATTTAATGTAATACAATTTCAGCACAATGCTATTTGGTGGGGTGAAGAGTTTAGAGACGAATCAAGAAAGATACTTAAGCAAATTGGATATATATTATTAGTACCAAATGTTGCTGTTGATCCCAAGTCTCCTTATGAAGATTGGTGGGTTCATCCAAATATTGCAAATAATAATCCACAAATGAAAACTGCAAATCAAGTAAACTTTGCTTGGGATTATATGATGGGAGAAGTTTAATGGGAATGAGAGTTGTTATTGTTACAGGAGGATTCGATCCTCTACATTCTGGACATATTGCTTATTTTAATGCAGCAAAAGAACTTGGTGATATTCTTTGTGTAGGTGTAAATAGTGATGCATGGTTAACTCGTAAAAAAGGTAAGCCATTTATGCCTTGGGAGGAACGTAAAGATATTGTCCATAATATTAAATCAGTAGGTTATGCCTTTGATTTTAATGACGATGATGATTCAGCCATTGATGCTATTCGGCATATTAAAGAGTATTTTCCCAATAATTCTGAAATCATTTTTGCAAATGGTGGTGATCGCACAAAAGAAAACATACCAGAAATGGTATTTGATGATGTAAACTTTGTGTTTGGCGTAGGAGGAGAGGATAAAAAGAATAGCTCTTCTTGGATTCTATCCGAATGGGATAAACCAACAACAGAGAGATTGTGGGGTAGATACAAAGATCTAGATCAAAATGGACATTGGAAAGTAAAAGAACTTACTATTGATCCTGGTAAATCATTAAGCGATCAAAGACATTTTGCAAGATCTGAGCATTGGCATATTGTTGACGGTAATTTAGAAATGTCTCTTGAATTTAGCAATGGTTATAAAACATCGAAAGTTTACAAATCTGGCGAAAGCATCGACATTCCCAAGAAATCGTGGCATAAAGCGACAAACGTCGGCAACTATCCTTGTAAAGTAATTGAAGTTTGGATGGGTGACATGCTGTCTGAAGATGATATTGAGAGAAGAAACTAATATTATTTTGTAGTAGATAAATCTATTATACCATCGTCCAGATTATTGTCAACTCTTTTTTTATAAATATCTAAAATAATTTGTCTTTAATCAAAGGAGAATAAGATGGCTTTTCAACTATCAACGGATGTAAGAAACGGAACCTTGCAAGCCATTGAAACCACTGTTGGTGCTTCACCTATTTTAACAGTACACTCAGGAGCAGTCCCATCAGATTGCGCTACTGCAAATACCGGTACTGTTCTTGCTACTATGATTTTACCATCCGATTGGTTTAACAATCCAGTAAGCGGCCAAATCACTTTATCTGGCACATGGCAGGATCTTTCTGCAGATGCTTCGGGTACAGCAAGCTATTTCCGTATGCACCAATCTGACGGTACAGTATGTCATATGCAAGGAACAGTGACTGCAACAGGTGCAGGTGGTGATATGCAATTAGATAATACTAATATTGCAACAGGTCAGCAAATCAACATTACTGCATTTACCATTACGGCAGGTGGGGCATAATTTAAAGGACAAGCCCCATGTCTGCTAATGGCGCATTTACATCTACATTAGACTTTAATTTTATTGCTGGTGCTGTAGTATCTGTAAAAGGGCCGTTGTCCGTACAAATTGATACTATTACATCGATCACCGGCGTATTACCTATCTATGGTGAATTACAGCCATATACATTACCACTTATAGGTACGTCTTTAATAGAAACACCCACGCTGTATGCGTCAGCCACCGATTTAAGTACTAGTTTTAGTGTATCTGGTACTATTCAATTTGGTGTACAAAGATATTTAGATGCAAATAATTCTATTGATTTTGCATTAGATACTGTTCCTGGCTATGTAACTACTCATGCCTATGCAGATCTTTTACTTGAATTTCCATCTACTACAAACATTTATGTATTTTCAGAAGGCCCTGTTTCAGTTGCAACGAGCTTTTCATTAGCTGGTAAAGGATTAAACTGGGATACTCATATCTACGATAGATATGGCGCTAATGGAATTAGATTTACGGGCCCAGAATATAATGGTACAAATATTAAAATAGAAAGCAACGGCGTTAAACTTGTAAGCAATGGTATAGGCTTTGCTGAAATTATCTAAAACAAATAAATAAAAGTAAAATCCGGAGAAAACAATGGCTGCAAGCTTCTATATAAAACAAAATGATACTGCACCAACCATTGAAGCTGTTCTTACAGATTCTAATGGCAGAGTCAAATCTATGGCCGACACTTCTACTGTAAAGTTTCATATGAAAAGCGAACAAGGTACTATCTTAGTAGAAAATGGTATCGGTTCTGTCGTTAACGGTGCTAAAGGAATAGTTGCTTACCAATGGCAAAGCGGTGATACTTCAAACACTGGCATTCATAATGCTGAGTTTCAAATTGAATATAATAATGGCCAGATAGAGACTTTCCCAAACACAGGTTACATTCGTGTAATCGTAAAAGATGAGATAGCATAATGGCACAACCACAATCAAGAGAAGAATTTACAGATTACGTTCTCCGAAAAATCGGTGCGCCGGTTATCGAGATCAACGTAGCTGAAGAGCAAATAGATGATCGCATAGATGAGGCTATTTCATATTGGCGTGATTATCATTATAATGGCAGTCAACTTATTTACTTAAAGCATCAAATTACAGAACAAGACAAAGAAAACGGCTACATTACTTTACCACAAAAGCTGTTAGGTATATCAAAAGTATTTCCGTTTGATACATCAATTTCTACTGGCACTGGTATGTTTAATGTTCAATATCAATTTGTATTGAATAATCTAACCGATTTAACAAACTATAATCTTCAACACTACTACATGACAATGCAGCATATTGAGTTTATGCAAGAAATTCTTGTAGGTAAACCTATGATTCGTTACAACAAACATGTGAATAGATTATATGTAGATACGGATATTTCTCACTGGGTAGAAGGTCATTATATTATTATTGAAGCATATGATGTGATTGATCCAGATGCATATTCAGATGTTTGGGAAGATCGTTGGCTGCAAAATTATGCAGCAGTATTGATTAGAGAGCAATGGGGTTTAAATTTAACTAAATTTACAGGAATGCAGCTTGTTGGTGGTGTTCAGTTCAATGGAGAGCAGATCTTAGCCGAAGCAAGAGAAGAAAGAAGAGCAATGGAAGAGGAAGCAGTACAAAATTTACAACCTCTCACATATAACTTTATTGGATAAAATATGGCCACTAGCGCGTACTTTAGAAATTATAATAACTTCAACGAACAGAACTTAATTGATGATTTAGTAATTGAATCGATTAAGATCTATGGTCTTGATGTTACATATATTTCTGGAGAATTTAACAACAGAGACGAAGTCTTCAATGAAGATGATATGCCTTTCTATGACGAGAAGTACGAGTTCGAAGCTTATGTTAAGAATGTAGATGGGTTTGAAGGCGAAGGTGATTTCCTATCCAAGTTTGGTTTAGAAATACGAGACCAAGTTAC
>Ga0181561_10000121_pt1 | contig 57438 bp, 34 predicted proteins | sample 011ome_19_FD_133760 | JGI IMG/M metagenome (GOLD analysis project Ga0181561, IMG submission 133760) | Coastal salt marsh microbial communities from the Groves Creek Marsh, Skidaway Island, Georgia - 011510BT metaG (megahit assembly) | ecosystem: Environmental > Aquatic > Marine > Intertidal... | reverse complement strand
TTCGTTTTCACGCGCTGAGGTTCTCGAACGACGGTGGGATGATTTGCGGCGCGTTTTCAAACGCCGAGGTCACCGCGTGCTGCGCGCTCGTCAGCGCGCCGGCGACGGTTCCGGCAAACGCGGAGAACGGATCGTTCGCGGGTTCGTCCCGCGCGCCTCCGCTCGGCGGCTGACCCGGCTCGTCCGCGCCGAGCCCGGCGTAGAGGAACTCCGCCGAGCCGTCATCGCCCGTGACCGTGATCTGCAGGTCGTCCGAAGCCTCCACCAGCGCCTCGATGGAGTCTCCGAGGATCGCGAGCTCCTCGACGAGGAAGAAGTTGAAGGGGAAGATCCACGTCGCGCGCCCGCCGGGGCCGGGCGCGCCCCGCGAGGAGCCGCTCGTCGCGGCGGCCGCCTCGAACGTGCGCTTCGGGCACGTCAGCGTCGCGCTCGCCCGCAACGAGGGCGTGTCGCCCGGCCGCGCGCCGGCGCCGCGAAGCGCCGCGCGCACGTCCACGAAGAACGTCAAGTCCGCGCCGTCGAAAGCGTGGCGCTTCACGCGCACGCCCTCGCCGTCCAGAGTCACGGAGGGAACCGCGAGGAGGGCGCACGAGGACGCCGGACTTCTGTCGCTCGCGGGAAAGGGCGTGCGCAGGACGAAGCACTCGGGGTCGGTGCCGCCGCACGGCTCGAGGCCGAGGGCGTGCGTGGTGGGCGACGCGTGCGCCTCGCGCGCGCCAGGGGACGCCGTGGGAGACGCCTCAGCGGTGGGGCTGAGCCTCGTCGCGACTTGAGTGCGCGTCGAGGTGGCCCTCGGCGACGCGAGGGTGGCTGCGTGCCGCGTCTCGGCGGCGTTGGCGAGGGCGAGGAGCGAGAGAACCAGCGCCGACCGCGCGACGACAGATGCGCGCTCGCGCGTCGTTGGTCGCGTGAACATCCCGGGGACGCGGCGGCGGGCGCGGGTCTGAGTGCGCGGAGCGTCGACGCTCTCGTGGTTTTTCCAGCTCGCGAAGTGGTCGAGTCTTGTTCCGTCTCGAGAACTCGAAACGGCTTTCGTTTGAGCCGTTGAGAAAGATTTCTTCGATGCCCAGCGCACAGCTGTGCGCCGGGAGGACCACACGACACCCGCGCGGCGTCTCGACGCGACGATGCGTGATGAGGCCCGTCGGGGCTCGCCCCGTGTGGGCGGGACCGCCATCCGAGGAGGCACGCCTCGGATAGCGTCGCCCCTGGCCCCCGCGTCGGCGCGTGAGACGCTTCCGAGGAAATCGCCACTGGGCGGCGCCAAGTCCAACCCGGGCGGCGACGCGGCCGGCGCGCGGACACCGATGTCTCGACGTAAAGCCGGCGGTGCGCCCAGGACGCCGCTGGGGACCATCTCTGCCTCGTCCAATATCGCGCCGGGCCCGCTGCCCTCGCCAGGAGCGCCGCGTTCGCCTCGGCGTGAGGCTGCTCCCGCGAGTCCGCGTTGGATCTCGACCGCGGTCTCGCCCGGCCTGAGCGACTCGCTGGTCTCCGAGCACGTCAGCTTCATCGCCGACACGCTCGCGCGCGAGCCCACGGACGAGGACGCGCACCAGCAGCTGCGCAGCGCCATCAAGGCGCGCCACGAGAACGAGGCGCTGCGCGAGCGCCTCGAGCACCTGAAAAACAGCGAAATCGACCAAGGCCTCGCCGCGTCCGAGCGCATGAGGGAGATGTCTTCCGAGTACGTCCACCGCGTTGACCACCTGACGCGCGAGAAGGACTCTGCGCGGGCGCGCGCGGACAACGCTGAGGCGCGCGCGCGCGCGCTCCAGGACGTGCTCCGCGCGAACGGCATCGAGGTCCCGAAAGGTCCCGAAACGGCCGCGGCGGATAGCGAGAACCGGGAGGACCCGGATGTCAGCATCGGCGGCGGCGGCGTGCCCGCGACGTTTCCGTTTCCGCCGTCGCCCGCGGCGGCGCTCTTCGCCAGCCCTTCGCCCGCGGACGCGGACCTGGAGCTCGCGCTGACACTCGACGACCGCGGCGAAACAAAGCCCGACGCCAGCTTCGACTTCGGCGGCGGGCAGTCACTCGCGAGCGCGCGGGCTGACGCCGACGCGTCCGACGCGTCGGAGGTTTCGCTCGACTCGGACGCGCTGCGCGTCGGCGCCGAGGACGCCGCGCTCTCTTTCTACGAGACTCAGTCGGCGTCCGAGGCGTTCGCGAGGACGCCCCGCGGCGGCGACGTTTCCGCTCCTCATCTGCACGCCGCGGGTCTGCACGCCGCGGCGACGCCGTCGGGCGACGCCGCGGAGGCGGCGGCGCGCGAGGCGATGGCCACGCTGGATCACCCCGCGCTGGTGGATGAGGCATCCGGCCTGGTGGCGACGAACGTGCGGCTGGAGCGCGAGCGCCGCGCGCTCGTGGGGCGTCTCGAGACGCTCATGAGCGCGCGCGCCAGAAGCTCGCCGCCGGGATCCGCGCGGCGCCTGAGCCGCGACGACGACCGTGAGCTCCCGCCGCACCCCGCGAACGCGGTGCGCGCGGCGACGCAGCTCTCGGAGGCGCTGGACCGCGTCGCGGCGGCGGCGAGCCGCGCCGCGACGCTGCTGGACGAGGGGGAGAAAGACTCGAGCCCCGACGAGGACCGCCGGCGCGAGGCGCGTGAAGCCGCGGAGGAGGCTTCGCAGGCGGCGAGCTTGGCGTCCATGCAGCGCGATCTTCTCATGGAGGCGCTCGAGGCGGCGCCTTCGCGCCACGCGCCGACGCCCGACCGCGTCGAGTCGACGCGCGCGCCTAGCGTTTCGCCGCCTGCGGCGCCGCTGGACGTCATCTCGACACCGCCCGCGCCGCAGCCGCCCTCCGCCGCGCAGGCGGCGACGGCGCGCGCCGAGAGGGCGGAGCGCGAGCTCGTGCGGCTCCGCAGGCGAGTCGCGGCGGAGGCTTCGCGAGCCAACGAGGACCGCGTGGAGTCGCGGTACGCGGCGGCGCAGTCGGCGCGCGAGGTGGAGCGGCTCACCGCTGAGCTCGCGGCGGCGACGGGGGCGGCGCAGACGGCGCAGGACATCGCCGCGCGTCGCCAGAAACAGGCGGCGAGCCTGGAGGCGAAGCACACGCGCCTGTCCATCGAGTTATCGACCGCCATGCAGGCGCTCCGCGAGACCGAACGCGAGGCGCGGGCGGAGGAGAAACGCTTGTCGCTGTCGTTCCGAATCGACGCGCCGGCGCCGAACGCGGCGGTGTCGCAGTCGCCGCTGGTGGTCGTCGGAACGCCGCCGAACCTCGCGCCGATCCAGACGGACGCGAAAGCGCGCGCGACCGGCTCCGCGGACGCCAAACGGAACTCGCCCATCGCGTCGCTGGTCAGGCAGGTCTCCGCGACGCGCGAGGGACTCGCCGCCGCGCTCGCCGCCGCGGACGCCGCCGCCAAGGCGGGAGACGCCGAGGACGAGACCGCGGCGCTCGTGCGCGACCTGCGCGCGCAGCTGGGGCGCGCGCGCGCGGACGCCGCGGACGCGCTCGCACGCGCGGAAGCCGCGGAGGGTGCCGGGGCGGGTTCACCTCGAACCGGGTCGCCGGAAGTGGACTCCCCCTCGTCGCCGTCGCCGTCGCCCATCGCGCGCGCGCGCGACGCGACGGACGCCGCCGCGCTGGAGGATGCGGCGGACGAGCTCGGCATGAACGGCGCCGATTGGCCCGCGGACGCGGGCGCGGCGCTCGCGTCGGCGAAGGCAGAGGCTGCCTCCGCGACAGCGGCGGCGGAGACGCTCCGGGGAGAGCTCGGGCGCGCGCGCGAAGCGCTCGCCGCCGGCGCCGAGGAGCGGGAGCGGCTCGGGCTCGATCTCGAGCGCGCGCGGGAAGAGGAGGCGCGCCTTTCTCTTTCGCTGGAGCAGGCGAAGCGCGGTTCCGCGGAGGCGTTCTCGTTGAGCTCCTCCTCCTCCGCGGAGGTTTCTCGCCTCACCGCGGAGCTGGAGGCGGCGAAACGCGCGGCGGGGGACGCCGAAGAGGCGCTGGAGATGGCGAAGCGCGCGGCGAAGGCGTGGAAGGAGCAGCAGACGTCCGCGGTGCGGCGTTGGATGGAGACGGCGACGGCGCGCGCCGTCGCCGCCGAGTCGGCGCTCGCCGCGTCGAAGCTCGACAAAAGCTCGACCGGGACCGCCTCGGATTCGACGTCGAAAGCGCTGGTCGCGGAGAACCGCGAGCTGACCTCCTTGGCGGAGCGCCGCGCGACCGAGGCGGAGACGCTCGAACTGCGCGTCGCCGAGCTCGCCGAGCGCGCGGAGGCGGCGGAGAAGTCGGCGGCGGACGCGCCGCACCTGCGCGCGGAGAACTACGACCTCGCCGTGAAGCACCGCGCGGGCTTGAGGAGGCTGCACCAGGAGCTCACCGCGCGCCGCGAGCTGGAGGAGCGCGTGCAGGGGTACGAGCACGCCACCGCCGCGCTCGAGGCCACCGTCAAGCAGCTGGAGGTGGCGCTGAAGCAGGCGATGGACATGTGCGCGGAGGCGAAGTCCGCCTCGGCGGCGGCGGCGGCGGAGCGCGCCGCGGCGGAGGCGCGGTCGCCCGCCCCGGCCGCGTCCGACGCCGGCACGCCGGCGTCGTCGCGGGGATCCGTCGACGGGTCCGCGGCGTCGCCCGACGACCGCGCGCTCGCCGCGCGCGCAGAGACGCTCGCGGCGGCGGTCGAGGCGGCGGAGCGGGACGCCGCGGCGGCGCGCGAGGAGACGGCGCGCGCCGAGGCGTCGGCGGCGACGGCGGCGCTGGAGGCGAAGAACGCGCTCGAGGTTGCCGAGGCGCGCCGCGCGGACCTCGCCGTGCTCCGCGACGAGTGCTCTAAGCTCCGCTGGAAGGTGCTCGAGATGGAGGAAGACGCGCGCGTCTCCCCCTCGCCGAGGCACGGCGGCCGCCCGCGCGAGCCCCTGCCGAGCGACAGCCCGTTCTCGTCCATGAAGACCTTCGGGCGCTTCGCCGAGGCGGAGGCGGCGTCGCCGACGGGCGACGGGTTCTCGCTGGCGGACGCGTTCGCGGACCCGGACGAGACGCTGGCGCTGACGCCGCCCGTGCAGGGCCGCGGCGCGGGGAGCGCCGGGGCGCTGGACCTCACGCGGGACGTGGAACGCGAAGCCGCGACGCGCGAGGCAGCGGAGGAGGTCTCGCGCGCCGCGGACGCCGTGCGCGCGGAGAACGAGTCCCTCGCGGCGGCGCTGGCGGAGGCGCGCGCCGAGAAGGCGCGGCTGGCGGCGGAGACGGTCGCCGCGCGCGAAGAGGCGGCGGCCTCGGCTTCCCGCGCGGAGGCTGCGGAGGCCAGGGCGCACCGGCTCTCCGCGTCGGTGGGCGAGAAAGCGCGCCAGGCGGAGCGGGCCTCCGCCGAGCTGGACGCGGCGACGTTCGCGAAGACCTCCGCCGAGGCGGCGGCGCGCGCGCGACAGGACGACGCCGCCGAGGCCAAGGCGGCGGTGAAAGCGCTCCGCGCCGAGCTCCGCGCGCTGGAGACGGCGGCCGCGGAGGCCTCCGCCGCGCGCGCCGCCGCGGAGTGCGCCGCCGCGGAGGCGCGCCGGGAGGCCTCCGAGGCGCGCGCGGAGGCCATGCGCGAGGCGTCCGCGGCGGAGGCGGCGCACGAGGCGCGCCGCCGCGCCGAGGAGGCTGCGGTGCGGCTCGCGAAACACGCGGCGTCCGAAGCCGCCGACGCCGCGGCGACGGCGCCGACGCCGCCGCCGCTCGCGTTCAAGGCGCGCGTTGACGCGCCCTCGCCTTCCACGGCGCTCGCCCTGCGCCCCGCGGAGTCCTCCGCGGAGGCGGCCGCGGCGGCCGCTCTGGCGGCCATGGCCGCGACGGCCGCGCCCGCCGGCGCGGAGGCGTTCGCGGCGACGCTGCGCGAGTGCACGCGGCGGCTGCGCGAGGACGTGGCGCGCGCGCGAGACGAGGTGGCGACGCACAAGGCGCGCGCGGCGCGCATGAAGGCTGAGATCGACCGGCTCGCGACGGACTTACCGGCTCGCAGCGTGAGCGCCGTGTCCGGAGCGTCGAGTCGCGCGAAGGCGTTACCGGCGACGACCCCGGAACTGGCCGCGGCGCCGGCGGCTGACCCGACGCGCGCGGCGTACTACAAGTCCGTCGCCAAGAAGTGCTACGGACGCATGAAGAGCCAGAAGGCGGCGTACGAGTTGCAGATCGCCGGGCTCAGGCAGCAGATCGAGCTCGTGGCTTTGCCGAGCCTGAACACCACGAACGCGTCGTTCTCTGCGACGCCCACGCCGAGACGAACGGATCGCGAGGCGAAGCTCGCGAGGCGAACGGGCGAGGCGGACGACGCGAACGAGACGCCCCCCCCCGCGAGCGCGACGTAGTTTTCTTTTTAGGAGTTGTCGCGCGTCTGCGTCATTCGCGCGCGCGCGAAACTTCGCCGCGCGAAGCGTCGTAGCGTCGTCGTCGATATCGAGAGAAGGTTCTTACGTCTGTGTTACACCTCGCGTGCCTACGTGTCTATTTATTTTTTCGCTCGCGTACTCCCACGGTGCGTCACGACGTCGCGCGCGCGCTCAGAGGAGCGCGGTGTGCTTCACCGCCTCGAAGCCGAGGAGGCACGCCATGCCCACCATGGCGGCGCGGCCGTTGAGCAGCTCCTTCTCCTTGGTGAAGGGGCCCACGGGGCTGGGCTCGGTGTTGGCCTGGTAGGAGATGAGCGAGCCGAAGATGATCATGGAGATGGTGAGGATCACGGCCGCGGGCGCGTCCGCGAACTGCTGCGCGACGGTCTCGCCGGAGGAGATCTCCGCGCCGGCGGCGGCGACGAAGGCCACCATGGCGAGGCGGCCGTTCATCAGCTCGGGGCCGGACACGGTGCCGCGCACGTGACCCTCGGGGGCGGAGAACGCGAACGCCTGCTGGATGGAGTAGTTGATGGTGGAGTCCGCGGTGGCGCCGGCGGCCCAGCCGGGGAGCACGCCGGTGACGGTGGACGCGCGATAGGTCTCGTCCGCCTCGCGAGCCGCGACGTACTCCTCCTCGGTGCCGCGCTGCGCCTCGCCGTTCTTATCGGTGAAGAACACGACGGGCTCCTGCCCGACGGTCTTGTCGGGGGTGAACCCGCCAGCCTTGGCGACGACCGCGCGGCGCGCGGTGGTCGACGCGGGCGCGGCGACGCGGGAGGCGAGGGAGGCGGTGACGGTGAAGGCGGACATGTTTGCGAGTGCGGATGTGAAGCGCGCGCGCGACGATTCGTGGTAAAAAGCGCGTCTTCGGAGAAACCGTCGACGTGGAAGCTTCGCGGCTGTCGAAACTGCCACGAGGGAAAACGAAAGACGCGCGAAGCCCGAAATTTCCAAAAACTCGTACAGCGAAGGCAGTCACAGACTTTATGAAAAAGAATGGTGGTTGCGTTTTCTTACAACAAAGAATGGTGACGTCGTCGAAACGTCGAAAAGCGCTCTCGGAAGCGCCGAAACGTCTTCTCCAACGTGGAAACTGCCACGTCCTCTACGAGCTAAGTCTATCGTTTAGAGGAGGGGCACGTGCTTGACCGCCTCGAAGCCGAGGAGGCACGCCATGCCCACCATGGCGGCGCGGCCGTTGAGCAGCTCCTTCTCCTTGGTGAAGGGGCCGATGGGGTCGGACACGGTGTTGGTGGTGAACACCTTGAGGGACGCGGCGACGAAGAGCGCGATGGTCATGAGCACGGCGGTGGGCGCGTCGGCGAACTGCTGCGCGACGGTCTCGCCGGTGGAGATCTCGGCGCCGGCGGCGGCGACGAAGCCGAGCATGGCGAGGCGGCCGTTCATGAGCTCGGGGCCGGAGGCGATGAAGTTGGAGCCCTCGGGGCCGGAGAAGGCGAACGCCTGCTGCAGGGTGAAGGACTTGGGCTTGGCGGGCACGACGGGCACGACGGGCTCCTCGGGGGTGGCCGCCTCGGTGACGGGCTCCTCGGCCGCGCGGACGATGGTGGAGCGGCGCGCGGCGCGAGCAGCCTTGGGGGCGGCGACGCGGGCGGCGATGGCGGAGGTGACGGTGAAGGCGGACATGGTTGGGAGGTGGATGACGTGCGGAAGGTTGTGACGACGAAGTGCGATGACGTTTCGATATGGCAAAAAAGCTGCGAAAAAGTCTTTGACACGTCGCCGACGCGTTTTCGAAGTTTCCCGGGTATTGACATGCAAACAGTCTTAAAGAAATACCGATGAACTGACGCGCCGTCGTCGCGGTGGCGCGCTGCAGTCCGCGCACGTTGCAGACGCACTTTTTGTCTTCTGCCAAGAGCGAGTCGGATTGTCCTCTGAGGCCACCGAAATGACATCGACGACCCACTGATCCAATGCCGTCGCGGTGAGGATGTGGCACAGCCTCCTCGCCGAATCAGCTCGCGCGACGCCCGTCGCGCGCGCGCGCCTCGAGCGTCGCGGCGTCGAGCGTCGCGGCTCGAACTCCGCCAGACCTGCCGAGTTCCGGTCGCGGCGCCGCGCGCGCGAGGTTGTCCTCGCGTCGGCGGACGAACGCGAGACGAACCCGCCCGCCCCGCACCCGCGACCCCGCCCGGTGGTTCCCGAGGCGGGCCGGCGCGCGGCGCTCGTCGGAGCGTCCGGCGCGCTCGTGTCCGCGCTCGGGCGCGCGTGCGGGTGCGGCGGATGCGCGTGGGCGATGGCGCCCCTGGTGGATGCCGATCCCGCCCGGAGCGCCTTCTTCGACGTCCGCCGCGACGCGACGCGCGACGCGTTGTTCGCCGAGGGCATGAACACCGGCATGACCGGCTACGAGATGGCCATCGCCGACCGCAAACGCGCGTTATTTAAACGCATGCTCGAGCGTCTGCCCCGCGACGAAGAAGGGAGCGGGAACGTCGAGGCGACCGTCGTGGAGGTTGGCATGGGGACGTTTCCCAACGCGGACGCGTACTTCAACGCGTTCGCGTCGTTCGACTGCGCGTTGCCCGCCGCCGCGCTGGGGTCACCCATCCTGTGCGACGCGCGACGAAAAGCGTTGACGGATTCTGCGAAAACCCTCCCGCGGCTCGATATCGTGGGCGTCGACCCGAACGACGCCATGGAGAAGTACGCGCGCGCGGCGTTTGAAGCCGCGCGGGACCGCGCGGGAACGGCGAACGACGAAGACGAAACACGAAAAACGAAAAACACGCTTCGCGTCGCGCGCGGCGTGGCGGAGGCGCTCCCCCTGCCCACGAGCAGCGCGGACGCGGTGGTGTGCACGCTGACACTGTGCAGCGTCCTGGACCCCGAGGCCGCGGTCGCGGAGATCCGGCGCGTCCTGAAACCGGGAGGGAGCTTCGTGTTCGTCGAGCACGTGCTGAGCGACGACGCGGCGCTCAGAGCGCAGCAGTTGGCGCTCGACGGGTTGCAGGCGAAGCTGGCGGACGGGTGCCACCTGAATCGACAGACGCTTCGCACCATACAGAGCGCGGGTTTCGCGGACTTCGAACTGGTCGAGCGGTTCACCCTGCCCGGGTTCGGGCTCATCTCGTCGCAAGTCGCGGGAATCGCCGTCAACTGAAGCGCGAGGGGCGAGGCTCTTGTTAAAAAGTACGAATGATTGCCAAAAATTGCCGTCGTTCGCCACGTCGTGCCCATTGCATTTCGCGGGGGGAACGTCGCGGCGTGACCCTCGCCGCCGTCCGGGGGCGGGTCGCGATGGCGGCGGCGTCATCGTTCTCCGGGATGGTCGACGTGGCGCTGGAGCGCGACCCCGAAGCCCCGGCGGCGCCGGATCCCGAGCGGGTCGCGTCTCGGGAATCGGGGCCCGCGGAGAAAGACGGCACCAGGGAGAACGCGGACCCTTCCTCGCCGGGGTTCGCGGGGCGCGCGAGGGAGGATGACGCGGGAGACACGCACGGCGAGAAGGACGACGCGCCTTTGATGGGCCGCTCGGACTCGCGGAGCCGCGGCGTCGGCGGCGGCATGGTCGCGCTGGAGGTGACGAGTAGCGGCGACCCCTCCGGCGATCTCGTGCTTGACGACGACCGATGGCGATGGCGGCACACGGTGTCGTACTGGGTGTGCGTCTCGTTCATCCTGGGCTCGCTGCTGTTCGTCGCCGGGTGCGCGTTCTGGTACAAGCGGTACGCGTACGAGTCGCGGAAGCGCGCGCTGGTCACCTACCCGTTCCTGCTCGGGTCGGTGCTGTTCACGGTGGGGGGGTACCTGGGCGTGTTCCAGGCCATCAACGTCGGCGTCCGCGGACCCAGCCGGCTGTGGCGGTGGGCCCCGGAGAAGGATGGGTTCATGGGGTACTTCTACTACTTCGTGGGCGCGCTGGTGTTCAACGTGTCGTGCGCGGAACCGCTGGAGATGTTCGCGGGGCTGCCGGGGTGGATGAAGCGCGAGATGGCGTGGGGCGCCGCGGAAATCGGGTCGATCTGTTTCGTGCTCGGCGCGTGGCGCGAGGTGACGAACAACGACTGCCTGGACGTGCGCCGGTGCTACGAGAGCGGCAAGACACGGACGGTCATCTTCTGGCTGTCGTGGAACAACCTGTCGGGTTCGTGTTTCTTCTTGTTGGCGGCGTGCGCGGGGCGGTTCGACCCCGAGTCGCCGGGGTGGGTGTACACCACGTACCTCATCGGCTCGCTCAACTTCTTTGTCGCGTCGTCGATGATGCTGTACATGTGGAAGGGCGAGCAGTACGGCCTGGGGTTCATCCCGAGCATAAACAGGCTCGTGCCGCTGCGCGCCGCGAGCGTCGCGGACAGTGCGCTACGCGCCGCCGGGAAGGGGTACCGCCGCGTGTCCAAGACGCACTTCGCGTTCCTGCAGATGTACATCGCGTTGACCGGCGCGTCGTTCATCGACTTCTGCTTCGCCACGCAGCGGTTCTCGGTGTACAGCCAGTACCACGGGTTCGCGCACTTCCACGAAGCGGTCGCGTCGCTGATGGGCGTGTTCATGGCCGTGGGGCTGCTGATCATGGCCTCCGTGTTGCACCACACGCCGAGAATACACCCGTTCGATAAGCTGCTGTGGTGGGTGAACTTCTACGTGTTCGTGAAGCTGATCCAGATCCTGGTCTCGATCTTCGAGTACTACACCGTGGCGCTGGAGACGGAGGCGAAGGAGGCGGAGGAGACGGCGGCGAACGCGACGCGCGCGCCGCCTGCATCCACGTGAGGCACGCGTGACGAATAGATCTATGATACATTACATTAGTCACGGCGCGTCGCGTCTCGGTCCGACGCGACGCGCGTCGACCCCGTTTCCTTCCACCGCCGCTCCGCGTCGCCGTCCTCCCGCAGCTCGGCCAGCAAAGAGTGTATGGTCTCGCAGGTGAGGAATATCGAGGCGTGCAGCGGGAACGCGCGCAGAAGCGCCATCTCTATGCCGCGGAAGAACACCAGCGGCCCCTCCGCCTCGGCGCTCCGCCGCGCGCAGTCCCACATGCTTCGATACGTGCCCGGCGGGAACGCCTGGATCTTCGATTTCACCACGTCCAGGGGGTACGTCGCCACCCACTGCGCGACGCCGGCGGAACCGCCCGCCAACACTATGCCGGCGGTCTGATACTCCGGCCCCGCGACGCGGTCGCACGCGCGGCGGATCGCGTCGTACGTCAAAAAATACACCGCGCACTGCGGCACCTCTCTGGCGACGGTCGCCCCCGTGCCCGTGAACCACCCGCGGTACACGCCGTGCTCTCTCGCCAGCGTCGCCGCCGTGCGCAGCGTGCCCCGGTACTTGTCAGGCACGCCGCCCGCGCCGCAGCCGCGCTCCGCGACTTGCTGCACGGTTTTGACCCTCTCCGCGGGGCCGCGAACGAACGAGCTGGTGAGCCCGGCCGCGCCCCCTCCCGCGAGGCCCACCAGCCACGGGTCGGTGAGCAAAGGCGCGTCGCCCGCGTCGAAGCCCTCGCGCAGCGTCCGCACGACGGCGGTGTTCGTGCTGAACGCGACCGCGTTTATAAGTCCGTACGCCACCATTGGCGCGCCGATCCCGCGGTACAGCGCGAGCGGACCGTCCCGCTTCACCAGAGACGACGCGGTGGACATGGCGCGCCCGCCGTTCGCCTGCACGCGGATCTTCACCGTGTCGATGGGATGCACCACCGACAAACCCACCATGCCCGCGAGCTGGCCTGCCAACGCGTGCGCCCAAGTTGGGGCATTGTCCTTGGCGCTCGGTGACATTTTCGAGCCCCTGCCCCGCGCGAGAGGTCACACCCACCCGACGCCGGGTCGCGCGCCTCACGCGGTGTGCCCGCCGTCCGAAGACTTCGCCGCGACGCTCGCGGCGGACGGGGTGCCTCGCGCCTCACGACCTCTCTGACGAAAGGCGCGCCGCGGTCGACGCTATATTCCTTCCGGTTCTTTTCGCGCCGCTGCCCGCTGGACGCTCGGTGATTTTGTGACGAAGCGTCACGAAGGTGGGCGAATCACGACCACAGGAGCCCTCCAGACACTTCATTCCGCGCATCTCCACCGCGCGGACGCCATGGTCATGAGGTGTCTGTCTCCTCGTGCCACTTGGGCTCGAGCTGCTCTCGGCGGCTCGAGCGGCTCGACCCGGACGTCGCGCGTTCGCGCGACCGTCGCGCCGAGAAAAGATAATGTTAGATTGACGAACCGAACGTCGTTCCCATCGTCGAGGCGCGACGCGGCGGTCGCTCGCGCGGTCCCCCCCGAGGTCATCGCCGCCGCGGTCGACCCCTTCGGCGTGTCCGTGGAACAGTGGGAGCTCATCGAGGGCAACCTCTTCGGCGCGTCCCTTTTCCCGTACCTGGCGTTCCTGTATTACCTCGGCAAGCCCGAAGTGCAGATGCCGCCGAGGGCGCTGTTCGGGTTCAAGTTTCTGCTGGCGTTCGTGTTTGGCACCATCCCGTGCGCCATCTTCGCCAAGCTTCGGTACGATGACATCCTCGCCAACGTAGACTGGCTGCACGGCCCCGCGGAGTCTCTGCTCACCATCACCAACCTGTTGATCGTGGTCGGCATGCGCGAGGGGCTGCGCGAGGCGCGCGGCGGCGGCGGCGGCGGCGGCTTGGAAGGAAAAAAAACCGTCGACGGCAGTTCCGTGGGGGGCGCGCTTCTCGGCTGGTCCGCGTTCGCCGCGACCGCGGCTCTGGCGTCCGTCGTCGCCGGCGCGGACGTCGCGTACGCTTTCGAAGCGAACGCATCCGCGTCTACCTCCGCCGCGTCTCTCCTGAACGACGTTTCCCTTCTGTTCGGAAGCCGCGCCGAGCCCGCCAACGCGCTCTCGCTGCCGACGTGGGTGATCCACGTCTCGTCGCTCATCGAGTGGCTGGTCGCGATGGGTTTGATTTGGGAGTACGCGGACGTCACCGGGAACCAGGCGTATAAAGGTCTGACCTGGGGGATGGTACCGTGCCACGCGAGCGGAATCGCCGCGTGCACGTTCCACGTCTTCTACAACGCGCCCGTCTTGAGCGCCGTCGTCGCGACGCAAGCCGGGCTCACCGTGGTCGGCAACGCGACGTGCGCGTTGGCGGCGTATCGCATGGCGAAGGCGGCCGGCGCGAATGTCGCGATGCCGTGGGAGGAGGGGTTCGAGGGGTTCTTCCCAGAGAAAAGCGGGGATGTCGCGGGGGATGCCACCCTAAACCCCGAAACGGGCGACGTGACCGGAAACCCCGGGTTGTTCACCGACGCGAGCGCGTGGCGGGCGAAGACGACGATGAGCGACGGGTTGTTCGGGTGGGAAGACCTTTCCACGGCGTGGTCGATGGACTCGGACGCGGTGCTCATCGCGAAGCTGTTCGTGGTGTCCACCGGCGTGAGCGCGGCCGTGAAGTGGGGCTCGTTGGCGCTGGACTTCCCGTTCGAGCCGTCCGTGGGGCTGGCGTTTCTCCTCATCTTCGGGCCCACCGCGCTGAACGTCGCGAAGTGGAACCAAATCTCCAACCGGGAACGAGCCGAGAGGGACGCGACGCGGTGAAAACGTAAATTTTATAAATGCTTCAGAAACGGATCACGTATCTTCTTTCATGACATGACATGATCGCTTTCGCAGACGCGCTCATCGTCGGTCGCCCCCGGTGGCCGAGGCGGTGACCTTGCGCCCCGCCCAACCCATCACCGTCGCCGGCGCGGCGGCGCGCCCGATGCGCGTCGCCTCCGCCGCGCGGAAAACGGGCTCGCGCCGCTCTCGCGAGAAACGCGCCTTGAAGTTGATCAGCGAGCTCGCGGCTCTGTCCCGCGACCTGCGCGCGAACCGCGCGACGTCGCCCCCTGTGCCGCCCGCGACGCCGGCGGCGGCCGTGATGGCGCGCCGCGTCAGCGGCGCGACGAGCGGCTGGGTCACCGCCGCCGCGCGCACCAGCACGCCCGCGGACTCGGCGGCGATGCCGACGGTGGCGAGGCCGGCGCCGACGCTGGCGCCGACGCCGCGCGCCGCCGCCGCGCCGGCGCCCGTGGCCGCCGCCGCGCGCGAGGCCGCGAGCGCCGCCGCAGCCGCGGGGATCGCGCGCACACCCACGCCCACGAAGAGCGCCGCCGTCGAGGCCTGCCCCAGCCTGTCCCAGACGGGCACGTTCTCCAGATCGGCGACGGCGAGGATGGGCAGGAGCACGGCGAGCTCGCGCGCCTTTCGCCGGCGCGCGCGCTCCTTCTCCGCCGCCTCGGCGAGGTCCTTCGCCTCGGGCGACGCCGCCTCTCCCGCGTACAGCGCGGCCGGAGACAAGATGCTGTTTCCGAAAACCTCCCCCCGGACGTACTTGCTGCACACTTTCTGCACGCCCGTCCCCTCCAGGCACAAGTCGTTCACGAAGTGCCTGCAGTCGTTTTTGTTCACCTGGTACATCGTATCCCGGGTGGCGTTGAACCCTCGGATGTCCTCCAGCGTCATGGACGTGCGGCCGACGAGGTACGTACCCTCCTGGGGGATGGCGTTCAGCCGGCGCTCGCGCACGTGTCCTGGCGTGGCGTTCGGGTTCTCCTTGGCGCTCTTCTTCTCCCCGCCCGTGTCGCTCAGCAGGCGGCTGTGCACGTCGCCGCCGAAGGGGCCGAAGTCGAACTGGTACAGCTCGCCGCGTTCGGATCGGTACACGCACAGGTAGTGGCAGATACCGGCGACGGAGAGCGTGTTCTTCGCCGCGGGCGGCAAGCGCCCGATGATGCTCCTGTTGTTACGAAACTGGCGCGTGGTGACGTACAGCTGCGGCTGCACCCAGACGTCGTCCAGCTCCAGGTCCGCGGCCGCCGCGCTTCGTCGGATCGCCTCTTGCGATCCGGGCTGCGGCGTCGGGCTGATGATATGGCCCCAGTCGTCCACCACGGGAAGCTCCGTCTTCTGCGACGTCGACGCGAAGTCCACCGGCGTCTCTACCGAAGCGCCATCGGGCCGCTCCGTGATTCCCCGGGTCATCCTCACGCGCGCACTCTCTCGCGTCCGGGTCAATGACGGCCACGGCGGTTGGTCAAGGATGGAGACTGTTTCTTTCTTTCTTGGGAAAGGTGGAGAAGAAAAAGGAGGGAAAACGCGAGCTTGTGGCTCTCGCGGTTTGCGGTTTTTCGCGACTGCCGCGCCAGCTCGATCGAGCGCGATCGCACACGACGTGTTGTTTTCGTTCGCAAAGAGAAGAATTGGGGAAATGTCTGACAACGAGAGGAAGGCTAGTGGGCTCGAGGGCAACCCCGTGCCGGGTACTCACCCCTCCGCTCTCCAGTCACCGTTCTCGCACGTGAAGACGACCTCCCTTTGAATGCTAAGTTGCTGGTTCGGCATGAAGTACCGAAACTCCGCCTTCGTCACCTGGTCGCCCACGATTTTCGTCACTTTCGAGCCGTCCGCGATGAGCGTCAGTTCCTCCACGAGCTGCTTCCATCGCGTCGCGTCCTCCTTCAGCTCACCGGCGAAGTACTCCGTGTCCTCTTGCGTCAGATCGTGCGGCACGAAAACGCGCACGAAACCGTCCACGTCTCCTCTCGCGCCGAGCTCGGCGAGCAGGGTGAGCCTCTGCTGAAGCTGCGCGTTCGTCGTCTTCGCACCTCCGGCGACGAGCTCAGCCGCCGCCGCCGCCTCCTCCACGAGCTCCGCGCCGGCATCGGCCACGGCCTGGAACTCGCGATCGTTAAGACCGTGACCGCCTCCGGCGCTCGATCCGAGCCCCCCCTTGGCCCTGTCGCTGGCTTTCTTCTTCCCCATCGCGCCTGCCGTCGCGCGCCGCGATGTGACCCGGTGGCGATGTTTTTCGGGAAAAGCTTTTGCGCGAGAACGCTTTCGCACGAGAATGCTTTCGCGCGAGAGCGACGAGGGAACGAGCCGAGAAAGCGAGAGGAAGGACTACGGTCGTGAGTCGGGATATAAACACGAAACTCGAGCTGGTGCGTGAACGACGCGTGGTACGTATTTCGTCAGCGCGCGATACCCGAACAAAGCCGCCGTCGTCGCGATCACTTGGTCTCCGGCGCGCTCTTGTTGCGCGTGAAGCACGGCCAACGCATCTCCTTCCCCTTGGTCAAAGTCACCTCTATCCGCTTCGTCCCGTCCTTGTTCTTCAGGATGCTCCAGCTGCACTCGTCCGTGATGACCTCGAAACACAGCTCCAGCGCGCCGTCCACCACGACCCGGGACCCCTCGGGGAGCGTCGCCACCTCCAGGTGCATGCTCTGCCGCTTGATGTCGCACCGCACATCCGCCTTGGAGGTCTCCGCCGGAACCTGCACGGTGACCACCACGTCCTCGCCCTCCTGCGACCACGCGTACATGTGGGTCATGTCGTGGTCCACCGCACCGAGCAGCGCCGGGTCGGTCGGCTCGGGAAGCGCGTCCTGCAGGTTCAGGGTGTCCGCGGCGCTGTTCACCGCGCCCATTGCGCGAAGCTGCTCCTGCACGTCCCCGACGTTTTGCTTCTTCTTGATGTTCAGCTCGAACGCGCGCTTGACCCACGGCGCACCGCTCGAGACCTCGGCGAGGGTGAAATCGTGCCTTTCGAACCGGTCATCGTCGTCCAGGATCCGCGCGATGAACGCATCGCCGACGATGTCCGTCGGGGCCCCGCACTCGTTCGCCAGGCCGCACGCGCGGTCGTTCCGCTGAAGGCCCTTCGAGATGCCTCGATCGTCCACGTACAGGTTGATGTGCTCCCAGTCCGTGGCTTTTCCTCCCGGCAAGAGCGCCACGGGCTGGACCATCTGCATGCGGCTCGCGATGTCCATCAGCGAGTCGTCGATGACCTTGCCGCTCTGTTCCTCCAGCTGTTTCTTGAAGATGGCTTTCTGCTCCGCGCTGCTTCCCACCGTCCCAGAGGAGCTTCGGAAGTGTTCCTTCAGCGTGTCCAGCAGGCACTCCATCTCCTTGCCCTCGGGGATCTCCATGGTCAGCTCCTCCATCTCGTAGGACGCATCCGCGGGGACGTAGACGTACTTGAACGACGTCCGCGTCATGGTCGTCGAGCGGTCGAAAAGAGGGACTCGGATCGAAGGTGCGGGCGGTGTGCGCCTCGCGGTGATGGAACCTCGGCGAAGAACCGCCGCCACCGGCGCCACCTTTCGGGCGCCGAAAAATCTCCGCCACCTGGCAACGTTGTTGCTTCGCCGTCGGCCGGTCCAACGGCGGCGACGGGACGCGGCCAGTCCGCGGCGAGCGCGCGCGCGAACGGGCACGCTCGATGGAGCTATCCGACCTCCCGGACGGCGCGCTCGCGGTCATCCTGGATCACGTCGCCAGAGGCCCGGACGGCATATCGGACGTCTCTCGAGCCTCGTGCGTTAACCGGTACTTTCACGCGATGGCGCTGGACCGGCAACGTCGCATGCGAACGCTCGACGTGCGGAGCCTGGGCCGGCGCGCCAGGCACGCGGTGCCACACATCGCGCGGCGGTGCACGTCGCTGAGACGCGTCTTCTGCGACCGCACCAACGTCACGGACGAGTGCGTCACGGCGTTGTTGACGGCCAGCGCGCTGACGCTGGAGCGGCTCAGCTTGGCGGACTGCCGCCACCTGCGAGACCTGCACGGCGCGCGGGAAGGAGCCGAAGACGAGAGCCCGATGCACGACAACCCGCGTCGGTTCGGGCGGCTCCGCGAGTTGGACATCAGCGGCTCGAGCTGGTCGCCGCGCGCGCTCATCGCGCTGCTCCGCGGCGCGCGCGACTCGCTCACCGCACTGAACCTCGCCTCCACGCACGTCAGCCGCGGCAGCTTGGGCCGCGGCGACGACTTCGGCGAGGTCGCCGGCGCCGTGCTCGGGTGCGCTCGTCTGCGCCGGCTGAACCTCGGCGCGCCCGTGGACTTCGTCGTGCCGTGCCTCGCGCTGAAGGTGTTCGCGCCGCCCGCGGCGGACGCGCCGGCAGCGTGCGCGGCGGCGCCTGCCGGCGCCGCCGCCGGCGTCTTTTTCGCCCTCGAGGAGCTCAGCTTCCAGCGCAACGCCGCGGTGAACGACGACGTGTTGGCCCGAATCGCCGCGCGGTGCGTCAACCTCGCGCGCCTCGACGTGCGGGGAACCACCGTTTCGAGAGAAGGCATCGCGGCGTTCGCGCGCGACGCGCGGTGCGCGCCGCGCCTGCGGTCGCTGTTGCTCGGCGGGTGCGACTCGCTGGACGACGCAGCGCTCGCCGCCGTGGCGAGCCGGTGCGGCGCGCTCCTCGAGATCGACCTGAGCATGCACACGCTCGTGGGCGTCGAGGGCATCGAGGCGCTGGCGGAGGGGTGCCGCGCGCTGCGCCGGCTGCGCATCTCGCGCAACGCCAAGGTCACCGCGGAGGCGCTCGGGCGCGTGGCGGCGGGGGGGGCGCTCGAGACGCTCAGCGCGGTGCGGTGCGCGCGCGCGGGGGAGGAGGCGCTGAGGCGGAAGCTGGGGCGGTTCGCGGGGACGTGCCGCGTCGACGTCGTGGGGGACGACTTCGCGTGGACCACGGGCGGGGGATGAGCACGAGGAGCGGGGTTAGGTCGGGGATGGCGAAGACGGAGTCCCCCGGGGACACGTCGACGTCCGATCGATGAAGCGTTTGTGCAGCAGAGTATTTTTTGTCAAATCGCACATGCATCGAGGCATTTTCCAAAAGGTCGCGAAATTGACGTGACGGTCGCGCGTGGCGATCCATTCCACGCGCGCGTCTCACACGGCGTCGTCGCACCGAACGGATCGGACGGTCGATCCTCGAATCGGAACACCGCAGGCGTCATGTCGTCGGGATTCCGCGTGCTGCACTTGGTGCGCCCCTTCCTTTCGGTGCTTCCGGAGGTGAAAGCCGCCGATCGCAAGGTCCCTTTCCGAGAGCGCGCGCTGTACACCACGGTGGCGCTGTTCGTGTTCCTGGTGTGCTCGCAGCTCCCGCTGTACGGCATCAACACCTCCAGCGGCGCTGATCCTTTCTATTGGGCGCGCGTTATCATGGCCTCCAACCGCGGCACGTGCATGGAGCTCGGCATTTCGCCGATCGTCACCTCCGGATTGGTGATGCAGCTCCTCGCGGGATCGAAGATCATCGAGGTGGACGACGCGGTCAAGGAAGACCGCGCGTTACTGTGAGTGCGCGAACCCCCCCGTTTCACGCCGCGCCCCCTTGACCGCGACGATACGGTCGTTGCGATCCACTCGCCGCGTCTCTCCGATCGCTCCGCGGCATCCCCGTGACCCAATGCGAGGATCGAACGCTTTTCCCCCCGATCACGAATCCGGGCCGCGGGGCGCGCTTTTCGGCACGACGTATTTTTTCCAAGGTCGAACGAGAGCGCTGACCCGTTCGTGCCCCCGCGACCTCTTCGACGCAGTAACGGCGCGCAGAAGCTCCTCGGCGTTCTGATCACCATCGGTGAGGCTGTGGCGTACGTCGTGTCCGGCATCTACGGCGACGTGCGCGAGCTCGGCGCCGGGAACGCCATCCTGATCATCCTGCAGCTCTTCATGGCGGGCATCATCGTGATCTGCCTGGACGAGCTGTTGACGAAGGGCTACGGCCTCGGCTCGGGCATCTCCCTGTTCATCGCCACGAACCAGTGCGAGAGCATCATCTGGAAAGCTTTCTCCCCCACCACCGTGAACACCGGCCGCGGCGCCGAGTTCGAGGGCGCCGTCATCGCGCTGTTCCACCTGCTCATCACCCGCAGCGACAAGATGCGCGCGCTCAAGGAGGCGTTTTACCGGCCGAACATGCCCAACATCACCAACCTGCTCGCCACGATCCTGATCTTCCTCGTCGTGATCTACTTCCAGGGCTTCCGCGTGGACCTGCCCATCAGCAGCAAGCGCGGCCGCGGCATGCAGCAGTCCTACCCCATCAAGCTCTTCTACACGAGCAACATGCCCATCATCCTGCAGTCCGCGCTGGTGTCCAACCTGTACTTCATCTCTCAGCTGCTGTTCAAGCGCTACGGCGGAAACTTCCTCGTGCAGCTGTTAGGGCGGTGGCAGGAAGCCGAGGGCAGCGGCCAGTTCATCCCCGTCGGCGGCCTGGCGTACTACATCTCCCCGCCCACCTCATTCGCCGACATCGCGGCGAACCCGCTGCACGCGGTGTTCTACCTCACCTTCATGCTGAGCGCGTGCGCTTTGTTCTCCAAGACGTGGATCGAGGTCTCCGGCTCCTCCGCGCGCGACGTCGCGAAGCAGCTCAAGCAGCAGCAGATGTTCATGGTCGGCCACCGCGAGTCCTCGCTGCAGAAGGAGCTCAACCGGTACATCCCCACCGCCGCCGCGTTTGGCGGGATGTGCATCGGCGCGCTCACCGTCATCGCCGACTTCATGGGCGCCATCGGCAGTGGCACCGGCATCCTGCTCGCGGTGACCATCATCTACCAGTACTTCGAGACGTTCGAGAAGGAGCGCGCGCAGGAACTGGGGGGTGTGCTGTTTTGACCAGAGTCCGGAAAGACCGTTTAGATCTGCTGGTTTGTAATCGACACGCTATACGTACTAGTTTTTTCGCTCTCGGTGACGAGTGATGAGCGCAACTTGTGAAAGATTCGCCGCGCGACGTTTTGTGAAAGATTCGCCGCGCGTTTCGTCGTCTTTTCGCGCGACGCGCGCCGTCACGGATGGAAGCCCCGACCCGGAATCGCGCGGACGCGCGGAAGTTCGTTTCATCGCTTCGCTCGTTACATCTCTCTGCTACTCGACTATATGAGAAAAAGACCAGACGCGACGAGCGGGCGACGCGCGCGTTGGGTCACCGGGAAACAGTCCAGATACCACGCCAACGCGCCCCAGACACAAGACCAACCCCATTTACAGAACCTTGCGCTTCTCCGCGCCGCGGAGCTTCTTGACGCGGTTCTTCTTCTCCTTGATCTGCTTGCGCGACTTGGTAACCTTCTCCTTAAGCCCGGCGCGGATGACGCGGTGCTTGGGCTCGAACTTCTTCATCGCGTCGATGTTGTCGTAGATCAGACCGAACCCGGTGGACTTCCCACCACCAAACTGCGTGCGGAAGCCGAAGAGCGAGACGCAGGCGTTGTCGCTGACGTCGTACATCTTCGCGAGCTTCTCGCGGAGCTCGGACTGTAGGTTGGAAAGGGAAAAAGACGGAGACGTGAGGTGAGCGCGCGCCCGGGAAGAGGGAAAACCCCCGATGGAAAACACGGCCGACAAAACCCTAAAACACCGTCAGAGACGCGGTTGGCGCGGAGACGCACCTTGGGCACGTTAGCGCGGCCGGGGTGGAGCACATCGAGGATCTGCGATAGGGAGGGTGTCGCGGGGAGGGTACACGGTCAGTATCGCCGCCTCTTTTACCGGTTTAATCGACGCACGCGCGACGCCGCGGCGTCTCCGGAGACGTCCGCATCGCGGAAACGCGGACGCAGCGCTCGCCGGCGCGTGATGTTTTCCTCCGGGATCCGGGCACTTACGAACTGGCGACGGGCAAGGAGACGGTTCGTCATGAACTTGCGCGTGCGGAGGGTGCAAGAGGTGTTCGACATGGTGGCTACGCGTCCAACAAGGAGGCGTGCTTCGTGCCGTACGTGCCGTACAAAAGGGTTGCCGGGGCTGCTAAATCGCCCGTGAAATAGTTTTTGGAGCGCGACCGCGATTGCTTTTAGCATTTTTCCAGACTGATGCCATACGTTTCCAACAGCAACATCGGTATTTTCGTGGGTCTATTCTCGAGTCACGGAGGGCCACGAGCGACGGACTGCTGATTTCCAGCAGAGGACTCTTCGTCGTCACGCGCGCTTCCTCGGGGCACCGGTGTCCCCCGCCCCGCGACAACGCGCCGCGCGTGCAGCGCACACAGCGCCGTATTCGAGGCAACATGTCCAAGGCTGCGTTCGCGGGCCTGAAGGCCGTGCAGGAGATCCGCTTCCACCTGTGCCAGACGTCCAAGGGGAGCGAGGGGGTGCGCAATTTCTTGCTGAAGAGCTACAAGAAGATGAAAGCCGCGAGCCCCGCGACGCCCATCTTGATCAGAGAGGCGAGCGGCGTGCAGGGTGGCATGGTGGCCCGTTACGGTACGTCGCGGACATCCGACTCGACATCGAAACGCACGCGTCGAACTCGCGGGGTCCGAGCGCGGTCGCGCTCTTCGCGGCCTCGACGCGACACCCCCTCCACGGCTCTCCCCGCTCGATCGTCGCGAACCTCGAAGCTTTCCTCGCCGACGACGCGCGCGCTGAAGACTTTTCCCACCCCTCGCATCCACAGATTTCGGAGTGGAGAAGAAGTTTTCGCTGGAGGGTCTGGACGAAAAGGCGGTTGAGAAGGAAATCGCCGCCGTGCTCAAGTAGAGGCGCGGAAGAAGAGCGGCGTCGCGTGTACGATAACAACCCTACGGACAGATTAGAGTGATCGCGCTCGCCGGCGCGCCCGCGCGAGAAAAAAACCGACGACGCGACTCGACTTCGCCGTCTTCGTTCGCGTTTTCTCGTTCCTGTACACCTTCACTACACTCCGCTACGGGCGTATCTACACGCGCGTCTACGTCTAGAAAGAGCACCGCTCACGAAGCGTCCTTTTTCGGGTCGTCGTCGGCCACGAGCGCGGCGTCCGTCGCCGCCTCAAACGCCGCCGTGACTTTCGTCAGCATGGCGTCGGCGCGCCGCAGCTCGTCGCCGAGCTCCTTCTCGAGCTCGTCGTTCTCCCTCTGCAGCGCGCGTATGCGCTCGAGCTGTGCCTCGGTGTCCAGCTCCACCTCGGGCAGCGCCGAGGCGAGCGCGTCGATCTTGCGGCTGGACGCCACCACCGCCGTCGCGAACTCCGCGATCTGCTTCTCGTCCACGCCCCCTTCGGGCAAATCGTCCCCGAGCTCGCCATCCTTCGTGCTCGCCGGCCGCGCGTCCCGCTGCAACACGCCCGCGGTGTTGTAGAACAAACCGTTGATCTCGTTCACGGAGTCCTGCAGCTGCGTCACGATGTCCGCCATGGCGTGTGGGGTGAGGTGTCCTCTCCGGGCGCGCGGGGACAATGAACATGCGTGTGTTCCTCCGCAAGTTTCTGATCAGAGTAATTTTGGCGTCTTGAGATGCGTTCACTGGCTTAATTACACTACTTTCAGACTACCACGCCATACTATCAATCTAACACTTCCCGAAACGTCACGTTGACGGTTACCGCTCCCGCAGCTTCCGGCGCGCTGGCTCGCTCGCCGCGCGGCAGGTGCTCTCCTTCTGGGAGACAGACGCGCAGATTTCGCGGGTCCGTCACGCGTGACAGCGCCACGTACAGGGATCCGTGTGCGAAGACTGGTTCGGGCATGTACACGGCCACGCGACCTTTACAGGATGGACGGGAAGAGGAACCAGCGGCGAACTGGGTTGGAGAAATTTCAAAATCGGCGAACGAACTGCGCTCGCTGCGAACAATCGTCGTTGTTTGCGCGCCATTTCCCTCCAAGACTGCGAGCCGCATCGTCCGTTGGCGCGCACAACCGCGGTGCGCGGACGACTCCGTTCTCGGCGCAGGCGCAGGAACGCGAGGAACGGCACGGTACGCGCGGCTGACACGGTTGGCTCGCCCGCGGCTCGGCTCAGCGATGGGACTCGCGTCGGTGTTAGCCGAGAGCGAAACACACGCCTCAAAAGCGGTCGAGGTCGTGGCTTCGAGAAGCGCGTGCGCGCGCGAGATGGACACCGGAGGCCACCGCCTGGCGTTCGGGATCGGCGGCGTGCACGCGATCGATCCCAAAGATCTGGCGGATATTCCGAGCTTCGCGGACAAGGTGAGATCCCGTCACGCGTCTCTGCGCGCCCCGCACGCGCGGGATCGTCGTCTCCGCGCGGACCTCGTTTTGCCGCCACTTTTTCGCACCCGCGAAGCGAAAATTCTCCACGCCGCGTTCCGATCGCCCGCTCCCGCGCGGCATCGACTGACCCTTCCCGGTCCCGAACATGTCCCGTCACAGATGTCTCTCGACCAAACCGACGACGCGATCGACCCCGTGGACGCCGCGGGCAGCGAGCGCACGCCCTTGACCAAGTCCAGGCCGGAGGTCGTGCGCGAGAGTCCCAACAACGTGTTCAGCCCTCTTTCGGTCGCGAGCGAGGCGACGGCTCCCGGCGACAACAGCGTGGACTCGAGCTTCTCTTCCGAGAACGTCGGCGGCTCGGTCACGCCGTCGCCGATCGTGCGCCGCGACGCCGACGTGGCCGCGAGCGCCGGTGATGACGTCGAGGTGGGCGTTTCCGTGTCGTTCGCGTCCACGGGCGACGGCGACGACGACGACGACTCGAGCGGCTGGCTTCGCCGCAGACGCGTCTCCGGCGCGGTCGCGCCCGGCCTCTCCGCGAACGCGTCCCTGCTCACCTCTCTCGCGCCCAGCGCGGATGAGGCCACGCTGCACAGGCGCGTGTCAGAGCTCCGCCTGGCGCTGCGCACCGCCGAGGGCGCGCTGGACAAGACGCGCGCGCGCTTCGACGCCGCCGAGGCGTCGCGGAGCGAGGCGGAGCGCGAAGCCGCCGCGCTCCGCGCGCGCGTCTGGACGCTCGAGGGCGCGGAGGCGCTCTCGGGCGCGCGTCTTCACGACGGTTCGCTCGACCTCCTGCGCGGCGAGCTCCTGAACGAGGCCACCGAGGAACTGGAGGAGGCGGCGCGCGCCACCGCGGAGGCTGAGACGCGCGCGCGCGACGCCGTCGACGCGCTCCGGCGCGCCGAGGACGCCGCCGCCGCCGTGGTCTCCGCGGCGAGCGCGGAGGTGGAGTCTCTCTCGCTCGAGGCTGCGCAGGCGCGTTTCCGCGCGCAGGCGGAGTCCAGGGACGCCGTGGCCGCGCGCGAGGCGCGCGACGCGGCGGACGCGGCGCGCGCGGAGGCGGACGCGGAGGCGGCCAAGTGGCGCGACGCCGGCGCGCGCGCCGAAACCGAGCGCGACGCCGCGCGCGCGCTCGCGACGCGCGCTTCCTCAGACGCGGAGGCTGCTCGCGAGGCTGTGGAGACGGCCACGGCGAGCGAGGAGGAGGCCGTGCGCCACAACACCTGGCTGCAGCAGCGCGTGCGCGAGCTGGAGGAGGGCGAGGGCGCGGACGCCGGCGCGAGGTACGGCGCCGAGCTCCGGCGGTTACGCGAGAAGCTCGCCGCGGACGCGGCGAAAGCCGCGGACACGCTCGCAGCGGAACGCGCCGCGCGGCGCGAGCTCGAGGCGAGGCTCGCCGACGCCACCCGGGACGACGACGCGGAGGGAGGCGGCGATGCACCCGCCGCCGCCGACGCCTCGGCGGAGGCGGAGCTCCGCGCGCGGGTCGCCGAGCTCGAGGCGCGCCTCGCCGCCGCCGCGGGCGACGAGTGGGGCGACGCGCTCGGCCTGGACAGCGACGAGGAGTCGTCCTCCGTGAAGAACGTCGCCGATGCGCCCGCACGCGCGGTGGCGACGGCGACGGCGGAGACGCAGGCGGACGACGACGCGCTTGAGGAAGCGCGCCGCGACGTCGCGCGCCTGCGCGAGGCGAACGAAGATCTCCTCGCGCGGCAGCAGCACGCCGCCGCCGCCGCCGCCGCCGCCGCCTCCCCCGCGGCGATCGACGCCGCGCTCTCGCGCAACAACGCGGCGTGGGCCACGAAGCTCGCGCAGAGCGAGCTGGCCGTGACGGAGGCGGAGGAGAAATCTGAGCGCGCCGCGCGCCGCGTCGCCGCGCTCGAGGCGGAGTGCGAGACGGCGAAGCGCGACCTGCTGGAGATCCGCACGCGCGAGATCGCCGTGGAGGACCAGGAGGCTGCCGTTGCCGCCGCCGCGGAGAAGGCGCGCGCGGAGGCTGAGCGCTCGGCGAGCGCTCGCTGGGAGCACGAGGTGCTCGAGGCGAAGCGCGCCGCGACGGAGGCGCGCGGCGAGCTCAAGCGCGTCGTCGAGGCGGATTCCGAGCGCGAGCGCGAGGCGAACGAGGCGGAGAAGGAATGGGAAGAGAAGCTCACCGAGGCGCGCCGCGCCGCCGCCCTTGCGGAGTCGCGCCGCGACGAGGCGGAGGCGACGGTGGCCGAGGCCAAGGAGGCGGCGACGCGCGCGATCGTGCGCGTCGAGGAGCAGAAGGAGGATGAAATCGCCGAGGCGCGCCGCGTCGCGGCGGTGGCTGAGGCGAAGATGGCGGAGGCGGAAGCGAGCGCTGCTGAGGCGAAGGAGGCGGAGGCGAACGCGGCGGTGCGCGTCGCCGAGCTCGAGCGCGAGCGCGCCGAGGCGACGCGCGAGATCGAGCTCATGCGCGAGCGGGAGGCGACCGCCGAGCTCGCCGCCGAGGCGGGCGCCGCGTTCGCCGCGCTCGAGGCGGGCGAAGAGGCGAAGATGGAAGCCGCCGAAGCGCTCGCGCAGGCGCGCGCCGAGGCGCTCACGGCGCGCGGCGAGCTGGACGCGCTGCGCGAGTCGCTTCGCCTCTCGAAGAGCCGCCGCGCCTCGGAGAGCCGCCGGCGGGACGCGCCGGCGCCGCGCGTCAAACACGTCGCGCCTTCGCCGACGGCGACGCCGCACGGGAGCGTCTTCGACGAGCCGCACGCGTCTGTCGCGTCGCCCATGCGCCCCGCGGGCGTCACGGTGGTGCAGATGATGACGGACGACGAGACGGACACCGCGAGCGAGGCGCCGGCGGAGGCGCGCGCCGAGCGCCGCCGCGACGCGCGCGACGGCGACGCGCGCGTCGCGTTCGCGGTGGACCCGGAGGTGTTCCGCTCGCTCACCTCGAGCCCCCGCGGGCTCCCTCGCCTCGCGCGCGTCGCCACGCACCCGCTCGGCCCGGACACGCGGAACATGGCGCAGGCGCTCGCCGGCGTGCGCGGGTCCTCCTCCGAGGAGGACGACGTCGTGCGCATGTCCTCCGAGGACGAGGGCGACGCGGCGTCCGCGCGGGGGCGCGGCGGCGCGCGAGAGGCGAGGGAGGCGAGGGAGGGTACGCCTGAACACGCGCCCGGGCATCGCGAGACGCGCCGCCGGGAGACGCGCCACCGCGCGCGCGACCCGAGCCCGCCGCGTATGTCCTTCGACGCGAGCGAGGGCGCCTCGCTCGCGTCGGAGGCGTTCGCCGCGGTCGCGGCGTCCGCGCGCGAGGCGACGGCGGCGGCGAAGCAGTCGCGCCGCCGCCGCGCGGACGCCTCCGGCGGCGCCCCGGACGTCGCGCCCAAGCCCTCGCCCGCGAAGCTGGCGGCGGCGGCGCTCGCGGCGGCGCCGTATCGGCGCGATCGCGGGGGGGACGCGGCGACGCGGGCGATGCGCGCGTCGCGCGTTTCGTCCGCGTCGACGACGACGGCGACGCCTCCCCGGCGGCGCGCCGCCGCGACGGTCACCTCGCGAGCGCGCACGTTGACGGACACGTGGGGGCGTCCCACCGGGACGTGGGGACATCCTTCCCCGACTGGGATCCGGTCAACCGCCGTGACCGGGCGCGACGCCAAGCTTCCTCCGGACGCCATGTACCTCAACCACCGGTACGCGTGAGACGAGAGGGCGTATCTGAATCGTGAATATCTATGATATCTAATGGCATTCCCGCGCGTACGTCTCTACGCGAGCGCGACGGCGGCGGCGCCCAGGCTTCGCGAAGCGGGGACGACGCTTCCGACGAGCGCGATCGACTGGCACAGCGCGAACCCCGTCGCCCACGCGACGACCGTTTCCCGTGGCGGGTGGAAGTACGCCGCCGTGGCGTACGCGTCCCCGCACTGCAGCGCGAGCATCGCGGTCGCCAGGATCATCCCCGCGGTCGCCGCCAGCATCGCGAGCGAGAGCCTGGCCCGCGAGACCCCGCCGCCGCCCGCTTTCGCCGTCGCCATCAAACGCAGCGCCGTCGCCGCGCACGCGATGGCTTCGCCCTGCGCCGACGCCACCACCGTCGCGCCCAGGAACAGGTGGTCGGACATGGCCCGGCTCCCCAGGGCGAGTCCCAGCAGGTAGACCGCGAGGCGCACGAGGCCGACGATCGTGTACACCACGAACGCGCGCGCGGGCGTGGGCAAAGACGTCTCGGCGGCGACATTTTGTTTGTCGGAGAACGCGCGCAGAGCCAGCGGCAACATGAAAAACAGAGGGCCGAATCTCACGAAGAAGGCATCGTACCACGCCAGCGGAAGGTGCGCGTTCTTCGCCGCTCCGGGGCCGGCGTACGTCGCCGTGCCCGCGAGGAGCACGACGCCCCAGAGGACCATGGGCGTGACAATCACGAAGTTCACCACCGCCGCGCCGAACGCCTCCGTCGACGCGCTGTTTCGTTGAGCCCAAGGGTCTCTTTTCGTGGAAAGCGGCTCGGCGGCATTTCGGGCCATCTCCTGCGGCTCCGGCGACACCGGTGAGGCCGCGACGCGCCTCTGACGTAAGTTCATGTGCGGGAAGGAGGTGCTCGAGCACCTCGCGGAAGATGACCTTCCGTGGATGGCCGCGACGGCGAGAGTGAGCGCCGCGACCGATAAGTTCGTTCGAACCTTTAACGCTTTTTGTCAGAATCGTAGTTCTGGTTTCGCGCTTTCGCCCGAGCGGGCCGGATCGCGCGGCAGTGGAGACGGCGCGACCCGCCACGTCCCCCTTGACTCGGATGTCAATCGTCGTTCAGCCGGTGGCCCTTCGATTGCTTCAGCGTCAGGCTCCTGCGTTCGCGCCCCGCTCCGCGTTCGCCCCTCGCTCCGCGTTCGCCGGTTCAAAGCGATCGTTCGGATCGGGTGCCCACACCCGAGGCGTCCAGCAGCACGCGCACACCGCGCCGATCGGGTTCACCGGACCCCGATCGGCTCACGTCGCCGCTTTCGTCGCCTCATCCGTCGCGTCGCGCGCGTCGCCGTTCCGCGGGATCTCCCAGCTCTCCGCGACCCACCGTTTGAGGCGCGCGCGGACGTTCGCTACCGCAACCACCGCCATGGCGTCTTCCCACGACGCCCGCGTGGTGACGTACAACGTGCTCTCCAGCTCGCTGTGTGAGCCTACGTACTTCACCCACTGCGCGCCCGATGACCTCGACCCCGACAACCGCTACCCCCGGATGCTGGAGAAGCTCGAGGCCGAGATCGCCGCCGGCGCCGTGATCGGCCTGCAGGAGGTGTCGCAGAAGTGGGCGGGCAAGCTCCACGTGTTTTTCGCCGAGCGCGGGTACCACCTGGTGTGCTCTCTGTACGGTAAGCCCTTCAACGGGTACATGGGCATTGCCCTCGCTGTGCCTGTCGAGGCGTACGAGGTTACTAAGGTGGACATCTCCCGGTGCAGCGACACGAAGAGGCTCCCGCGCGAGCCCAAGCCCGGCGGGCTGAAGAAGTTCTTCTCCGGCTTGGTCGAGAAGATCACCGGGAAGCGTCCGCCGCAGAGCGACTGGCAACTCGCACGCAACCGATTCAACACCATCATGTACGCGACTCTGAAGTGCAAGGAGTCGGGGGTTGCGTTCGGTGTCGCGAACTACCACATGCCCTGCATGTTCCGCAACCCGGGCGTGATGACCATCCACTCGCAGCTCGCCGCCGCGTACGCGCAGCGCATGGCCGGCGACCTCCCCGCCGTGCTCATGGGCGACTTTAACTTGAAGCCCGGCGACGGCGGGTACGACCTGATCACCACCGGGGACATTCCTTCCAGCCACGAAGCTGCCCCCGTCGCGCCCGAGGGCGAGAAGTGGAGCACCGCGTTGCCGTACCCGATGCGTTCGGCGTACAAGGTGAAGAACGGCTCGGAACCGGATTTCACCAACTTCGCGCAGATCAAAGATGACCCGCAGTTCATCGACACGCTCGACTACATTTTCGTCTCGCCCGCGGTGGAGGTGAAGGAGGTGATGCCCCTGCCGCACAGGAACGACGTCAAGGGACCGTTCCCGTCGAAGGCAGAGCCCTCGGACCACATCATGCTGGCCGCCACGCTCACGGTGAAAGGGAAGTAAATAGTAGTGTAGGTCTACAAAGTATTGAAACATCGCCATCGCATCGCTCTGTCTTACGTATTACGCCGGGTTGATGAGGAGCTTGAACGCCAGAAGCACGCCGCACGCCGCCCAGACCGCGACCGTCGCGAAGTCCTCTTTCGTTGGCGCGGCGCCTTCGCTGACCGGGGAGTTGACCGCCGCCGCCGGTCGCTGCCAGCTCGCCGACCCCGACCCCGCGCCCGAAAACGCGACGCCGCCGGATCCCACGGAGCGCGCGTCCTTCAGCGCGACAGCTTTTTCCGGCGCCGCCGCCGCAACTTCATCGACCTGCGTCACCGCATTCCTGAATGTCACGAAGCCCACGCCGTCCGCGAAGACGGACGCACCGCTTCGCGTCTGACGCTCTCCGCGAGGCACGGACGCCACGGGTTTTGCGAGCCAGACCCTCTTCTCCACCGACGACGCGGGCGCCGCGGGCGCCACGGGCGCCGCGGGTGCCGCAAGCGCCGGCGCCGCCTCCTCCTTGCCCGCCGGAACTTCGAGCACGACGTCCACTTCGTATCCAATTTCCAAACCTTGCCACGCCGCGATCCCGACGCCGCGCTCGAACACCGCGACACCGCTCTTGCCGCTCGCGACGCCGCCGGTGCCCGTCCCGGGGCTCGAGACCGCACCGCGCGCCGCGACGGGCTCCGGCGCCGCCGGCGCGGGCTCCGGCGCGGCCGCCGGCTCCGGCGCGGCGGCGGTTTTGGTTTCCACTGCGGCGACTCTGCCTCCGCGGTTCACGTACGCCTTGATTCCGGCAGTCTCGAACGCAGCCTTCCCGCGGTTCGAGGGCGCGTCTTCGGTGAACTGGTACGTCATTGCACCGCCAGCGCTCTCTTCCAAGACGCAGTGGCGCATCAACGACGCTTCGTTCGCGGGGAAGGTGGTCGGAGGCATCTCGGGTACCTCGGCCGCCTGAGGCACTTTCTTCACCTCCTCCACCTCCTCCACCACTTCGGGCGTTTCAATCTGCGGCTTGTGCGCAATTTCCTCGACCACGCGCACCGCGGCAGACACGGCACCGAGGACGCGCGACTTTACATCGGCCTTCGCCTGCTTCTGGTCTTCAGCCACCGGCACGACCGCCGCGGCGGGCGGGTCCTCCTCGGCGCTCTTCGCCTTCGTCGCGGACTTCGAGATGTACAACTTGACACCGTCGCTCTCGAAGTCGGGGCGGGCGAGGCCACCGGGGGAGGCATCGCTGAAGGAGTACTGGTAGTACAACGCGCTCTCGTCTCCGCCCGACTCCACCACGCAGTGCGTGGGGGCATCGATCACCTGAATCGCGTGAACGGAACGGCCGACCGCGGGAGAATTCGTGGAGACGCGTCGAAACACGCGAGAAGAAGTCCGGTGCGAAAGAGTCGACCGGCGAGCACGCAGGAACGGCGTCGCTGCAACCCCAAAGGACGTGCCGATACACGCGCCAGCCATGGTAATCGAGTTCCGAGTGGAGCTGTGTCTAACTGGGCTTTTGCGCTTCCCACGAATGACCCAGAGGACCCGGCTGCCGACCCAAAACCGTGATCTGATGAACCCGATAACACCACGTCCGATAGGATGCCAAGTGGAAATTCTTGAAAATTCTCACGGAGTCCTGACTGGGGCTGGAGCCACGAAAAGAGTCGTTGTTCGTTGAAAGGAGTTCAAAAACGGAGACAGCTGCCGCGCCACTTCGCCTCGCGCGACTCGGACGCAGGTCACCTCGAGTCAGCGCGCGCGACGCGATGAGCCACACGTGGCTCGTACGTCTCCCTCCGAGGCTCGATGACCGTTCGCGCGTCGACGATGCCGCCTCCACGGCCGGTCTTCGTGGCGGCGTCGTGGCGGAAAAGCCAATGTCCGCCCTCGGCGACAGCCGTTTGGACTGCGCGAGATTGGACCCCGAGGACCGGCGCCACGCGGTCGCGGTCGAGCGAGGGGGCGTCGTTCGCGCTATGCGCACGGGTGGATCCAAGGGAAGTGGCGTTGAGCGCTTTCAGCTCCACACCGAGGCCGAGGACGGCGAGCTCCAGCCCGTGCACCGCGCGTGGCGGCAGTTCGAGTTCATCCCCAAGCAGCAGGCGGGCGCGGTCCTCATTTCGCAGATGGGGTCGCCCAATCTCCTGTACTCCACCCTCCCCGCCGACGGCGGCGAGACGGGGAGCATGGTGTTCCTGTTCGGGTCGCACAACGCCGCCGTCTCCGCGTTCCAGGTCTCCCCGGACGGAACGACGGTGGTTTCCGGCGCCGAGGACGGCTCCCTCGCCGTGTGGCGCATCGCCGACGGCGAGAAGGTGGGCAGCATCAGCGCCGCGCACAGAGGCGGCGTGCGCGCGGTGGCAATCGCGAGTCCCACATGCGTGATGTCCGCGGGAAACGACGGCTCCGTGCGCGTATGGCAGGTGAGCGACGACCCGCGCCTGCGCATGTTGCACAGGATGACCCCGGGAGACGCACTCGCGCCCCTCACCTCCATCGCGACGTGGAGCGCGCCGGCGAATCGAACGAGGCAGCTCCTCGCCGCGGGTTCGGCGGACGGCGTGGTGTACACGTGGACCGCGGACGCGTCTGGAAACTCCACGGATTTCGGTTGGCGCGCCGCTTCGGTGCTGCATCAGATGGCAGGGATGGAAGTGTCGCACCTGTCGTTCCGTGGCGACGGGGCGTCGCTTCTCGCAGGCTCGGGGGAGTCCCACCACGCGGGGCGCGGGGAAGCGCGCTTGTTCGAAACCGAGCACTGGACTTCGATCGCGAGCGCGTCATACACAAGCGGCGTCGTGGGATGCGAATACAGCGCGTCTACCGTAACCGTCGATTTGGCTATGGTGTGCAGCTCCGCGGGTGCGCCTCGAATGTTCGAGGGGAGGTTGACGCCGTCTGTCACCGCGCTGCTTCGAGAGCAGGGTTTAGGCGCGGACATTCCCCCGCAACCGCTCGGCCACGGACCACTTCCGTCGGAGACGAACCAGGGCGGCTCGGGTATTCGATTCGTGAGCGACGTGGGCGAAGTGCAGGTGTCGGCGTCTGGTGTGGACGTGTCCGCAGCGGAACACGAACCGCGCGCCGCGCCGCCGCCGACGCCCTCTGCCAAGACGAAACCCACGGCCAGGGTGTTGAAGCCGACGGGCGTGTTGCGGCCGGCGTTTTCCCGCTCCGGGAAGTATCACCAGCCGCCGGATACCACTCCTTCTGAGCGTGCCACGCGAGTGGTGGCAAAGATGGCCGCGAAGGTGATGGCGAAAGCGCCCGAGATGGACGAACCAGAGGAGGAAGAGGAGGAGGACGATGAATTCGATCCCGACGACGCCCTCGGCGGCGTGCGCGGCGCCGAGACTGACTTGGCGAAGCCGTCTCTGATGTCGTCGAGGCCTCTGCTGCACCGAAACGCGCTCATCCCGTTCGCGGTGTTCGACAAAGACGCCGAGTTGCAGCATCATATGGCACCTCTGGGCGTGACTGGAAAAAAGGAGGCTGCGGCGGTCGCGGACACGCACGTGCGCGCGATGGCGGCGGCGAACATGGACCTTTCGCTGCCGCGGAACGGCAGGCGATTCGAAGGCTTGACTGCTATTCCCCAGGAACCGCCGAAATCTGCGAAGCGAATGGTGTCCAAGCAGCTCGACCCGCGATGGCTCGCCGTCCGCGATATCAAACCGCGCATGGAAGATATCTGGGTCGCAGCACGAAGAGAGCCGCAGGTTTGTAGCACGGAGGGATGGAACTCGGGCACGTTGTTAGTCCCGCCCAGCGAGGGCATCGAGTTCTGAGCCTCTTGAGCCTAAGTAGTCTAGTCTAAATATGATAATAACTATCGCTAATGTGCTTTAGTCTAACGCATCCGTTGCATCCATGAGCGCATGCAGTGCGTGTTCGTGCTTCTGTAAGCGTATGATTTCGTTTTCGAGCTGCGTGACACGTGCGCCGGACGCCCTCAAACGCCGCTTCAAGCGCTCGCTTTCCATCAGCGCTTTCGTAACCTCCGCCTGCGCGCCCTGCATCAAGAGTTCCGTCTCCTCCCGCAACTCTTCCTTGGCTGTTTCCACGTTTGCCGCTCGCCCATCTGCGTATTTGTGCAGCTCCGTAGTCAACCGTTCGACTTCTTCGCGTGATGCAGAGAGCTCTGCGTTGGAGGTTCTTAATTTTCCCTCTAGCGCCGTGCGTTCCAATTTCGCGTCACGCGCAGCTCTCTCCGCCTGCGATTTAATCTCAACGAGCTGCATGTGAAGCTCCTCCGACGACGCAGCGCTTACTTGTGCCTCGCCGGAGAGTTCTTCCAACTTCGAGACGGCATCCATCTCAAGCTTGTGGGTATCGCTTTGTAAGTCTGTAAGCTGAATACGAAGCTCCTGCGCTTCGTCGATCGCCTGGTCACGCGCAGTATTCGCCTTGATGACGATGTCTTCCTTGGCAGCTAGCTCACTTTCGAGCGAATCTCGCACCGCGCTGAGCGCGGCGACGTTAGCGCGCGCGATCGAGACTTCCTCCGCCAGCAGAGCGCTGTGGTTCCGAGCCAAATCATTTTCTGACTCGAGAAGGCGACTCGCGGCTTCTGTCTCGTCAACGTGACGTTTGTTGAGGGCATTCGATTTTTCCGCTGCCTCGGCGACCAGCTTCAGCTGTTCCCTGAGCGTTTCGCACACGCCGAGAGTTTCAGCGTTGTCGCGCTGAAGTTCCTGAATCTCGGTAACCAGACCGTTGACTTCATCACGGTCGTAAGCCTGCTCCAGTTCAGCACAGCGCTCTTGGAAGCGCTTTAATTCAGACTCGAGAGAAATCTTCGACGCTTCAAGAAGTGAGGCTCGATCAGAAGCCGAAATCGCAAGGTTTGTCTGTTCCGCGAGAGCCTCCGCAAGCGTTTCCTTCTCGGCGGCAACAAGGTTCTGCTCCGACTCGAGAAGGCGTTCGAGTTCAACGCAACGCATCTTCAAAATAGCAACCTCTGCTTGTGCAGCGGCGGTCGTCGAAGCCATCTGAGTCGCACGATCTGTTGCCTCGGTCGCTCGTTTGATATGTGCTGTCATCACGATCTGGGTCTCGCTGGAAACGCCAGACAACGCATCATTAGATATCTTGTTGACGAGTTCCAACTCTTTGCGATTGGCTTCGAGACGAGATATCTCAGCGTCAGCCGCAATCTGTCTTTGGTTTGCCTCGAGCAAGGTCCTCTCCTTTTCTTCTAGACGCTTGCGAAGACCAGACAGTTCTTCACGGGCGTCGGATTCGTGAGCCTCGTACATCCCGTGAAACGTATCCAATTGCGCGCTCAATTCGTCATGTAAAGCCTTCTGCAAGACGTGCGCCTCCCTCACACTTTCCAGTTCCGATCGAAGGCTCGAGATCTCGATTTCCAAATCGCGAGAGTCTGGCGCCTTGGACAAAAGATCCCGTAAACGATCGATTTCCGTTGTGAACTCATGCCTGACTGCATCCACTCTATGTTCAGAGTCCTTCGCAGCGTTCTCTTCCACCTTGGCTAACACTTGTTTCACCTTGTCGATGTTGCCGATCGACGATTGACTCGCCGACTCCGCCGCAGCCGCAGCGCGCGTGGCCAACACGAGCTCCGCCGTCTTTCTCTCGACGGCGTCCGTCGCCGCCTTTTGAAAGTCGTCACGCATCACTTCAGCATCAGAATGGTGAGCCATCGTAATTTCTTCCAGCTTTTGCTCGACGAGAAGCATCGTCTCATGTTTGAAGGCGAGGAGCGCGCCTTCAGCGTTCGATGCTCGTTGGTCTGCGGCGGCGCACTTATATTCAAGTTGTGAAGCAGAAACAACGTGCGCCTCCAACCTTTTCCGAACGTTTCCGAGATCAATCGCAGAGTGCTCAGAAAGTCTCCTAGATTCAGCAAGTTCCATCTTAGTAGTCATAAGTTCCTGCTCAGCTTCCGTCAGCCTTACGGTGGCTGAGGAACTCCGGTCTTGAGCATCTTTAAGCTTGATAGTCGCCACCTGAAGCTGTGACTTCAACTCCGAAACGTTCCACTCTGCTTTCGCAGTTGCCGCGCGCGCCGTCTTCAAGCTCTCCTCACGCCGTACAAGCTTCGTCGTGAGTTGTTCGAGCTTCGTAGCATGATCAGCCTCGCGTTCTACTGTTGACATCTCAGAAGCTTCCAAGCGGAGCTTCAATTCAGTTAGCGAAGACTGCTGACTCTTGTGGGAATCTAAGGCATCCCTGAGAGCGCTGCGCAGCTCAGTAACTTCCGCCTTGATCGCCGAATCGAGACACTTGTCTTCCTCGTATTTCTGGATGAAAATTTTCAGCCTCTGAACCTCCGCTTCCGCTGTCATTTTCGACGCCTCAGCGTCTCCAGCCGCAAGTGACGCTGCAAGTATTTCTGAAGTCTTAGCTTCCAAAGTATGTTTCGCTTCCATGCGGAACGTGGAAAGCGCAGCCTCAACTTCTGCGACCCGCCCTTCCGCGACGGCAAGTTTGGACTCGGTTTCACTGACGAGACGCGCCCAAGTCTCGGCCGAACCCTCGCGATCGAGGCCAGCGGCGGTCAAACTAAGAGCAAGCTTAGCAGACGCGTCATGAGTTTCTTGGAGTTCGCGACGACATGTCGCGAGGACTTCCTTCAACTCGAATGTTTCTGACTCGCATGCTGCGACCCTCGCATCAGCTTCAGCCCTAGATGCCTCAACCTGCAATTTCAGCTCCTGTACTTGCTTCAACAAGCTGTCAACCTCGTCCTGCTTCGCTGAGGTCCGCGACAGTTCCTCTTGCACGCGCGTTTCAAGTATCGACATTGACCACTCCATCTTAGCAGTATTGGCCAGGTACTCTTGCGCTCGTGATTCAGCGCTTGTTGCTTGGTCCTGGAAGCGCTTGAGCTGAAGCTCAAATTCACTTTCACGATGTGCGATGGTGGCCTCCGTCGCTTCGAGTAAAAGTCGGAACTCTGTCTGCGTCGATTGCTGCCCAAGTTGAGCCTCTTGAGCCTCCTTAAGCGCTTCACGAAGCTCAACAACTTGCTTATGGAGGCTCTCGTCGACTGCGATGCCTTCATCCTTAGATATGGTAGCCTTGGAGGACTTGAGTTCTTCCTCCATCGCGGCCTTAGCTTCTTCAGCTTGACAGAGCGCATACGACGCGACAACGAGCTCCTCAGATTTAATCTTGAGCGTAGTGTTCGCCTCCTCTCTGAACGCCGAAAGCGTCCTTTCTGCTTTCAACGCACGTTCCTCAGCTTCACTGCGCATGGCTTCCACCTCATCAAGCTTTTGAGTCGAGGATGTAGACTCGGCCAGGAGTTGTTCGACTCGTCGCTTCGAGGAATCAGCAGCATCCGTCGACTGCCTCATAGAAAGTCGCGCATCTGCAAGTTCACCACGGAGAGTAGCGCACTCATGCTCAGTGGAAACCAACTTTGCGTCTGATGCCGCCTGCTTCGCGTTAAACACTTTCAACGCAGAGGCTCTGTCATCAGATGCCTTCGCGCGGGCTTCCGATAACATTGAGGTCAGCTTGTCGATCTCGGCCTGTTTGCTCGGAGCTTTCGACTCTTCGATTTGAAGTCGAGACTTCAACTCTGAAACGGTCCATTCTGCTTTCGCAGTTTCCGCGCGCGCTGCTTTCAAGCTCTCCTCAGATTTTGCAAGCTTCAAAGTGAGCTGTTCAAGCTTTGCCGCATATTCAGCATCTCGCTCCATGGTAGAGGTCTCCAAAGTTTCCAATGATATCCTTAGATCGGCCTCAACGAGTCTCGAGTTTCGCCTTGCAGCCTCTGATTCAGCGAGTAATTCACGCAGCTTCACCAGCTCAGACGATGGACTCTCGTCAACCTCCTTTGGCTGCTCGAGCAGAGACTCGTTGAGCCTCTGAATCTCAGCATCAGCAGCTCGCACCCGTGACTGAGCATCTGCACCCGCGCGAGACGCTTCGACGAGCTCATCCGTCTTCCGCTGCAAGGCTTCCCTCGCTTCTGCGCGAAACGCGGCGATCGAAGTCTCGAGCTCTCTCACCTGATGCCTCGTGTCTGACAAATTTGACTCAACTTCGGCGAACGAACGTGCAGCAACTTGAGCGTCGGACTGCATCTCAGCGACGCGAAGTTGTGAAGCCGCCAGCTCAGCTGTTAAACGCTTTGACTCGCGCAGCTCGCTTTCGACATTCTCCTCGGCAGATTTAATTCGCGCTTCGGAGTTGCTGAAAGCCTGCTCGGCTGCATCGACGAGCGCTTGCTTCTCTGCGCGCACTTCTTGTAACGACCGCATCAAAGACTGGATTTCCTTCCGCAAGGCTTCGGCATGTTCCTCCGCAGCTGCAACAATCTGCCCAGTTTTTTCTTCTAAGGACTCCGTGAGGTGCGATGCTGTGATATCATCCTCGATTACTTTCGAGATTGATTCACCCTGAGACACATCCAATTCAGACTTGAAACTCCCTATGCGAAGGGCTTGAGCTTCGGACGTGGCGCGCAACGCAGCAACCTCCGCTTCCTTCTCAGAAACTCTGCTTTCAGCAGAGGCGAGCTCTTCCATCAAGGACTCGACACGTGCATCCGTGATTTCCAAAGAACTCGGACTTGGGTCAGATTCGACTTCACCCGCTGCCTGCAGTTTCTCATTTGCCTCCTCCAGAAGTACCTTCATAGCAGAGATGGAAGAGTCGCGCTCAACTTCGGCAGCGAGCCGCATTTTTTGTGCTTCCTCCTTGGCGAGGCTTGCCTCGAACTCAGCGCTTTTTGCCCTCTCCAGAGCGGCGCTTGCTCTGCTCTCCGCTTCAGATGCTTGACCACGAAGTTCCTCGATGTCATCTTCCTTTCCAGATGACTTCTCGAGATTATTAGCCTGCAGTTTCTCTTCTAGAAGGTTCACCTTCGATCTTGACTCCTCCAAGAGTTCCTCGGTGTCCTCCAAACAAGAACGCAGCATGGACGCCTGCGCGTCTGCCATTTGTTTCCCCTGTAGAGCTTCCTCAAGTTCTGCCGATGCGCCTGCCTGCTCTGTTTTGACATCCTGCACAGACGTAGGCTTCGAGTCATCCAGAACTGTAATTGACATCGATACAACCTGCTGGCCCCTTGAAATGTAGAGCTCTGCCCTGAGCTCGTCTGCCTCAACGTTTCGAGTCTCGAGGTCTGCCTCCAACGTGGCTATGCGACGAATAAGCTGTTCACCCTTTTCAGCCGCGGCCACCAGTTTATTGCTCGCAGCATCCAGTTCTTTCCGAGTCGTCGAAACTTCCTCTTCAGCAAAGCCCCGGTATCGTATCTCGACTGCGAGGTTCTCTTTCAAAGCAGCGTTAGCATCCAACGCTGCCTTAAGTCGCGCATCCTCAACCTCGACCAGCTTAACCGGTTCGGCGCTCTTTTTCGTGGTGTCGAACAACCAAGCCTCGGCGCCAGTTGACATTGCAGCCTCAAGTTCAGCCTCGACCTCACGATGGCGCTCAACGTCACGCTGCAGGCGTTGAATCTCATCGTCGAGGGCGCTAGCCTTTTGTGAAGATATCCCAGAACGCGCGCTATTCGCTTCGGATGACGAGCGTAGCCTTAACCCTAAGTTCTCGCCTTTCATCAGCTCAGTGTTGGCGTTTTCCCCTGACGACAAGTTCGACGCGGGCGCGGCGAGCTCAGGTAGACCGACGATATCAGAGGGCATCTCCAGCTCGTTCTGTAGCATTGCGCTTATCATGTCGTTATATGCCCTCGCGGTCTGCAAATTTTCTGCGAAAGTGTCCATCTGTGCAGTAGGTCGAGGAGGGTAGGGGTCCTAGCGTTAGTTTTGTGAGGGAGCGAGGAATGCTGGGAAAGCACGAAGTGCCGAGTTTGTCGCGACGGGACGACCGGGGGCACAAACGCACCCGCACAGATATCGCGTGCGCCACATGAGAAGCGCGAAGACGCGACGTCGCGTGTCCGTGACCCATCCTACCTGCTTGTTCCCACGACGCGTGCCGTGGGAACCAAGCTCTGCCGACACCTTGTCGCGTTCCGAGACAAAGACGTGTGACCGTTGTTGGTTCCGACCCATCGCAAAACCGTCGACTCTTTTATGCTAAGCTACTGACACTGACTACATGTACTCATGATTTGGGTTGCGAGATAAAATCAAAATATAGGTAAAGCGCAAGAAGAAAGAAATGACAAATGTGTCGTGGGCGCGAGGAGTGACGAAAGACTAAAACTGCAAGCACGGGATGGAGCTGAGAAATGATAAGCGTGAATTCAGACAAAGCATAGCGCTCTGCAAGCTGCCTACTGGCTAGCTATCTGGCTGGCTTTACGATCAACCTCCTGATGATTGAGAAAGCTCCGAGAGCACGAGAGGAAGCAAAACCGAGTCAAAAATCTCAACGCTGTCTTGCACCAGACCCCGAATGCGCTTGCACGCGGCAAGACCAACCGAGACAGCCTCTTCAGGACGATCGAGAAATCGCCTGACGGTTGATAGAAGATCATGCTCAGAAGATACAGAAGTACAGAGTATTCCCCGAGCATTCAAAGCACTGACAAGTGATTCAAACGTACCGTGGTGAGGGCCAACGATAACGGCGGAACCTGCAACTGAGGGCTCAGCGATGTTATGGCCATTACCGCTAAACAGGGACCCCCCGATGAAAGCGGGCTTACCGTTCGCAACTGCGTAGAGCTCGGGCATCAGGCCGACGACGTCAATGACATAGATGTCCGTATCGTCAAGAGGGAGCTCGCCGCGAGATAGAAGCCTAACACGCAGACCGAGATCTGCGAGTTCACTCCTAATTCGCAAAGATCGAGCCGGATGGCGCGGTGCGATAACAGTGAGCAGATTAGAGAACTCTTCACGGAGCTTTGAATGAATTCGCGCGCAAGCGCATTCCTCATAATCGTGCGTGCTCGCAGCGACCCAAATGAATTTTCTGCGCCTGAGCAACATCATCACGTGACTTAGGTATGTTGAATCGAACCTGCTTGGTGGGTCGGAACTAGTGGTCGCAGAAACCACGGCTGTTATGAGCTTCAAGTCACAAGGCGATCCTAACATGCCTGAAGGGATGCCAAGCTGTTCGAAATAGCGACACTGCTCAATATCCTGCGAGGAGCAAAGAAGCATAACTTAGAATTGTACGGGAGCAGACGAATTTATGACTTGCTTCTACTTACTCTGGGTGATATAATCTGAAACTTGGACAACGTATCGTTCAACAATGCCTTCGCAACCGGCCACTGCCATCGTTTCGCCGATTTTGACGACATTCGCGCGCCAAAGAGAAATAGTCGAACGCCTGCGGTTGTATGATGAATGTAAGTTTTCATGCTTTCAAGGATTTCTTAGATGTTATCCGCCCTTACCTTTTCTGTGCGCTTCATCGATGAGAATCGGCCATAGCTCTGACTCTATGAACACCCCTGTGAGCGCAAAAGCCGAAATGATTCAATGAGTGAAGTATTGCGACATGAACGCTTTCTGTGAGCCTTTTCATTTCTAAAATTTCGCGTTGAAAGACATTCAAAATGATTCAGAACATGGCATTACGTACCTATATCTGGTTTCCAATGCGCAATGAATCTTTGCACAGCTCTACGCGTGTCGATGGGAACGCTCTGCATAAATAACGCATCATTCAGACGAATCGAGATGGGTTTTCATCGAAGGTCAGTTGATTGTATTCTAAAATAGAATACCTTTGCGTGCATGCTGCGCTATCTTGCGTACCTGACGTATAACTGAGCCTGGATATCTATAACGCCTCCATTCTTCAGCGGCAAGTGTTCCGCCAGTCACGAGTATATTGGTTTCAGGTGCCCGCTCCAGAATTTTACGTATCAGGGGCAGAGCTGCCGCCCCTTCCCCCACAGAAACTGCGTGTATCCACACCAATTTACCTGCGCATCAGTCGGGAATAGGCATGTTCAGTCGTTTCCACCCTCTTGCGTGTTTCATTCCTGCGTCTCTTACTCTCTTTCAAGCCGGAAGTCGTCGATGCGCACCTTCTGGACGAGGCTGGGCACTGTGGCCCCACCTTTGGTCAAGTGTTATCGCCAATTCTTTACCGAGAGCTCGTCGTGTTTGAAAATGCACTGCATATGGTCAAGACAGTAGGGATGTGAGTATGTAGAAGTTAGCGACGGTCGCGTCGCGGGTGCGTTGGGCAACTCCTTTTCATATGATGGAAGACCTGACCTACAGCAGGAGATGGCGTACTATGACGATTCCTGGGAACACTCACGTGCGATAATAGGCTCGGCAACTGTAGCACAGAGATGATAGATGGCCTTGATATATGGCAGCATGTCTTCGCGTCCAATGGCGGCACGCTTGAAGTAGTGTGAACTACGAGGGGCGAGTTGTTAAATCCTCTGAAGACTTTCAATCACACAGTTTTACCCGCGTTCGTTGAACTCCTTGCGGCGTGGCATCGACTGTGCTGTTGCGAGTATTAGTGCGACAGCATCATTTGGTGTCCTGCAAGGCCTTGCAGATTCGAGTATGCCTCTCTGTGTGCGCCGCTGAGAGTATCGTTCTTTTTACCCAGGAGCTGCGAAGAGCTTTTCTGCCCGCGAAAGCTTTTCTTTTGATTTATTTTGGACGCAAGGCGCGGTTTTCCAAGAGGCGATTTGTGAGCAGCCGTCATGATACTCACTTCAGTCGTCGCCGACCTCCTCGGCCTGATCTCCGGGGGTTGAGATGAGGCTAAATATACTCAACTTACAGACGGGAGCCAGGGAACTTGACGATATCGCGGCCGATGATACGGTGGATAAGCTAAAGGCAAGGCTGTACGAGTCCAACTTGGTAGATCTTCTGCCCTCGGGCCAAAGACTCATCCACTCGGGGCGGACTCTCGCAAACGGAGACGAGCTCTTGTCCGCTGCGGGAGTCGCGGAAGGGGATGTCGTCGTAGTCGTCAAGCAGCGGGGTAAGGACGATTGGAAAGAGTGCGAATCTAGCCAGCCGGGTCCAGACGTCGCGCACATCAATAGAGTCATGGGAAAGGCCGGCGCTACGATGAGCGCGTCTTCGACTCCTTCGGGCGGCACTTCTGGGCTGAACGAGAACTTCGAGGGTTTGCGCGTCGGTGAAGCAGCGCCAACGAGCGATGGGCAAAGCGGTGAAGCGTACGCCACAGTAGCGATGCGGGCAGGTCGGTTGGAAGGTATCACCCTTCCTGAACCTGATCCAGATGCGATGGCAACACTGCTGGATATGGGCTTTCCTGAGGCGCGCGCTAAAAAGGCGCTTCTCCTCCACCGCAATCACCCGGGAGCGGCGATGGAATGGCTTTTGGAAGTCGGAGATGGTCCAGAGGCGGACGCTGAGCTGACGGATGTTGAGATTCGGCAGGTGATGAGCACGATAGGAGCATCACCGACTGTTTTTCGTGCTCCGCGCGAGCCCGCAGGTGACCCTGATGAAGCTGATGTGCAACGCCTCGTCGAGATGGGTTTCCCTCGCGAGGAAGTGATGGCCGCGCTCAGGGCAACACACAACAACCACGACGCGGCGTGCGCCTGGCTTTTGGGTGAAAGGGGTAGTGGGAGAATGAGGGCAATGCAGGACATTGATGTTGGAGTGGGAGCACGTGGGAATCCCGAAAGCATGCAGATGCTTCTCGGCGACATCCTCAGCCATCCGACCATTCAGGAAGGAATGCGGTCCGAACGCGTCGTGCAGGCGTTCCAGTCGATGATCGAGGACCCTTCCTCAGCGCACGACTACATGAACGACCCAGAAGTGGGACCTATTTTACTCCGAGTGCATTCGATACTCGCACGTGTCGCTGATGGTCACGCGAACGGCGATGCGCCTGCGCGGACTGGGTGATGAGATGTGGCGTGTGTTGGATAGCTGGCAGAGACACCACCGTTTTAAAACTATTATCCTATAGAGCTAGAACGAGCTGATCGCCGCCTCGTCAGTCGTTCTCGCCGTTGAGGTCCGCGGCGGTAAGTACTCCCCGAGCCTTCAATTCCTTCTGAGCTTTGTCCATCTCCACACGAAGGGAAGCAGCATCATCCTCACAGGTGGGAAAGTGCGCTAAACTCCAACCTATCACGCACAAAGAGTAGCAGCCGAAAGACACGAGCGCCCAGAGAGGCAAAAGTTCAACTGCTTTCTGGTACTTCTCCGAGAGTCCGCTCTGCATCGCGTAAGCCTGTTCGGAATGGAAACGATGGTCAGCCACATGACATCAGGGAACACAGAGAGACACGCGAGGATAGAGAACGCTTCAGAAGATGCATCAGTCTAAGAGGAGACGTACCCAGACGGCAAGGAACGCCCCGACGATAGATCCTGCGAGGACACATTCAGTTGCGCGACAGGAAAGATGTCAGAAAAGATTATGGGAAGAGAGCGTTGTAAGGACAAAGGGACGTCTAGAACTGTACATACCGAGTTTCAAAAGCCTGGTGCCCATCTTCAAGCAAGCGTCTTCGCTCCTAAAGAGCGTTTGACGGCGAGATCCGCATCCAAGAATGGTCCGGGAAGGGAGACGCTCGACCAGGAAAACATTTATATCATTGGCGACGTTTCTGGAAAATACAAAATCGGGCAAATCATAACTGATTGTAACCCCTCGCTTGTATGGACACAAAGATCAGAGGCCTGCGCGCACGAACGAACACATGGCGTCACCCGCTGAATACGGCTCCGTGCCCGCCGGTGATGTGCACGTGGAGTTTGTGTCTTCCGGCTCGACGCAGAAGCGTTGGTCGATCGGTAAGGTGATCGGTGCGGTGTTCGTGGTGCGTCAACGGGTCCCGAACTCAATCCGAAGTTTCTGGGAGGCTTCGAACTTACGGCGGTCGTGGCGTGTCATGTCCGTCGGGATCGTAAACGAAGGCATCGCCTGAAGCGCGTTCCCAAGTTACACGCGATACACACCCGTCGCAAATTCGTGAACACTGCACCTGCGTATCTACCGTCCAATCGGATCTAAACGCCCGTCACACCGCTAACCTCCCCCGTCTCCCTTGAGTCACGCCCAGATCACATTCGGGATTTTCGCACTCTCTCTCACCCTCGGCGGTTCCATTTCCGGTAGTTTGCTCAGCCAGTCGTACAGCGATTCTCACTTGAACTGTCCCAAAGGCATCACCCCGGCGACGATTCGCGGTGACAACCCTGAGGTTTGGAGCGATGTTTCGCTGGAGATGGCACGGCGGGTGGATAAAATATACTGGCTTTGCGTTCGCGAGGGGTGCGACGTTCCGTTTCCCGACGAAATCTTTGACAAAGTGGTCTTGATGCGCGGGGAAGAAGTTGACGTATGCAACTTGTTCGTGATTGACGGGAAGCCCCGGGAAGGCCTTGGAGGGCACACCCTGCAAGCCTCGGCGATGCACATGCTCGCCACGATGCACGGCTGGTCGAAAAACGCGAACGCGGTGATGATCATGGAGCAAGACACGGTGATTGACCAAAGCGTGAAGTGGAGCGCGGATGACTGGGCCTCCTTCGACGCCGCCGCGGAGGCGAAGCAGTGGAACGTGATCCGCATGGGGTACCGGCCTATTTTGTACGAGATGGCAGGCGATCACGCGTGCGAACCTCAATGCGTGTGTGAAACCGCGACGAGCGAGGCGTGTTTCCTGGGAAGCGCGGGGTGTGACCTTCGTGGGGCGGACGCGTACGTCGTGCACAACCGTTTCTTCAGCCAGTACGTGGACTTGTTCCAAGGACCGGGGTGTATCGACCAGATAACGTGCTCAGCGGTGGACAACGGGGTGTTTCAGCAATTAGCCAACATCTTCGTACTTATGCCGCAGTGGAACTACCAAACTGAGGCGCAATTAGACTCGATTTCGATCGACACGCAGCGGGCAAGTGCGGGGCTTCTTTCAAAAAACTGCTTCAACCCGGCGAACCCAGAGTGGTAGGGGGAAGGCTGGCTAGATTCGGCCGTAGCCATTAGCTCGACGCTAGAAGACGGTTTGTCCATTCAATTCACCACGTTCTGCGTAGTTATGATTTCGGAACGGAGTGAACGAGCGGCACTTTCGACGCGAGCCCGTGTTGGATGACGTAATGTTCACTCGATCAAACAAACACCAAAAATATGTACATAGCTATGTAGAACGAGTGCTCTGCTCCTCTGTCCCCACATCGGAACGCACTGTCACCGGCACGCGGCAAGTGTCCGAAAGCATAACGTGAACCACCGGTGCCATAGGTCTGTCCCGCTTCCCTCGAAAACTCGACAAGCACAATGTCCCGACGCACGCGGGTGACTCGTGCGCTTCTGCTGTGCATCATCGTCGCTCTCGTGCTTCCTGTGGCGTGCGCGGGCGCGTCGCATCGGAGCGCGAGGCAAGGCGACGTGGCTTACTTCTCAAGCGGTGATTTCGATAGCAACGAACTCAATGAGCGTGAGCCCGGATCCGGGCAGACGCCTCTCATGGCTGCGTCGCTGGCAGGCCAGCATCTTGTCGTGAAGGCTCTCCTCGAGCTTGGAGCGGATCCGAATATCGGAGAGAAGGATGGCTATACCCCGCCCCACGGCGTCGCGTTTCAAGGACGACCGGAAGCGGCGGCTGTGTTGATTAAGCACGACATCCGAGTAGACGAGGCGCACGAAGACGGTTACACGCCTCTGCATCGAACAGTATGGGGAGGGCAAAGCAACCACATCGAAACGGCGAGAGTGCTGCTCGAAGAAGGTGACGTGGATCCGGACGCGCTCGACGCGAAAGGATTGTCCGCCGCACACGTCGCGGCGGAGAGAAAAAACGATGAGATGGTGAGGACTCTTCTCCGTTTAGGTGCCGACCCCAACCTACAGACGAAGACTGGCGATACGTTGTTACACGCCGCGGTCAACGCTCAGCGACCGAAAATGGTGGAAGCGGTCATCAGGGCCGGCGGAGACGCGTCTGTGACGAATGCGCACGGGCAAACGGCACGAGATTTGGCCGAGCGTTTGCCTTCAGAAGAAGTCAGGGCCCTGTTCGTTTCGCACGCAGAGGTGGGTGTCGAGAAGAAAGCCGCTGACGCGCCGGATGAGTTGTGATAGCACTGCCTCACATAAGTTATATGCACAAGAGAATCATGAGCCCACTTACAGCCGCGCTTTCCCGCGCCGCGCGATCAAGGATCACCGCCCTTCTTCGACAGCCCCACGCTCTCCCGCTTGAGCACAGTGAGCAACGTCTGAGAGCTCTCGAGAATCTTCAGGTACGCGGCTTCTGTCTCCTGGATGGTCTTATCGTAATCGTTCCTCGCGGCGACCTTTTATGAAGGGAGGGGATGATGGTAAGGTGAGCGTCGTGCCGCGACGCGCGCGTTTTTCCAACAGAAAATCGTCCTCCCGATCGATCGAGCGCTTGTGAAAGGGAGTTTAGTTTCTCGCGTGCGCACCTTGCGGGCGATGGAATCGTTCAGCGTGGTTAAACGCTTGGAGAGGACGGTCAGATCGCTCTGGACCTTGGACTTCTCGTCCTCCTCATCGGTGATCTGCTGGTTGATTTCCTCGCGCTTCTCGCGGAGGTCCTCGATGCCGGCGTTCGCGGTCGTAGGGACGCGGGGAAAGAAACGAGTGAGCGAGAGTTCGTGATTTTGTCGCGAGACCGACACGACGAAGCGGGGCGGAAGGCGACTTCGCGTAACCCACGCCCGGCGTCGTTCGCTGTCGTCACCATCGGGAAGGTGTGGCGAAGAGAATCAAGAGGTTTGACAACGCGGACGCGTCGCCCTCGAGCACGGAGGCTGGCGTCGTTCAAAAGAACATCGTTCGCGCTCTTTCGTAGCCCGTTGGAAAACAAATGACTCGTCTCGCGGTGCGTTCGCGGACGCCTCGCGCTATGTGTACGCACATTTTACCAGCTCGTCATTCTGGGACGCCATGGCTTGCCCTTGAGCGGCCATCTTGGCTGCCTTGTTTGCGTACGCGGGCCGAGCGTGTTCGCGAAGGTGTGATCGCGGAAGCGGCGCGGAACCGTTTACCGCTCGGCTAGTTTCGCGCGGTCAAACTTTTTTGTTACAGGTCGCAAGTCGCAACGTCGCATTCGTATGGGCGGCCAGTCTCATATTCCGAATCTCGCCTCAGCAAAATGCACGGCAAGCTTTCGGACGTGCCAGTTTCCTCAGCGCAGCTGAAGGAGCCTTCGGGGTGAGGCGCGAGGGAGCCAACATGTTGGGTTTGGAGGGTTACGGGAGCTCTGATGACGAGGAAGAGGTGGCGCGCGTCGACCCCACTAGTCCTGTCCCCGTCGACGCTAAGGCAACCGACCGTGGGACTCGCGCGACCGACCTCGGCGCCCGCCCGGGAGAAATGGGCACCGCCGCACCTATGCCTCGCGTGTCGACGCTTCCGAGCGCAGCGGCGCTGTTTGACGCGAAGGAGAAGGGGACGGGGAGCGTCTCGATGCCGTCACCGGGCGTTTCTGGCGTTGGAGGCTCGATTTTAGGGAGCAAGAGGTCGGCGAGCGGGTCGTTCCCCATCTCAGGCGTGGCTCACAAGAGCAACCGCAGCGAGACGCGGGCGGTGCCCGGAGGCAAGCCGCGCGGCTCGCTGTTGCCTCCGCAGCTTCGCGGGAGGGCGAACAACGCGACGCAGGACCTAGAGGGGATGGGGCTGAAGAGGCATCCGGTGGCAGGGGCGAAACCTCCCAGCGGTGGTGGGTGACGAGTGTCGAGCGCCGCGCTCGTGCGCGGCGGGGACGAGTTCATGAACCAGGATAGCTCGCATTTTAGCAAAGAATATTAGACAACTAACTCGATGGCCACCGCGATGGTGACCCACACGAGGAGCAGCCTCATTTACTTACGCTTACCCTCCTTGATGAGGACCACCTCATCGGCGTAACGCACACCCTTACCCTTGTACGGCTCCGGCTTGCGCTTGGAGCGAATGATGGCGGCGAAGTTACCAACCTCCACCTTGTCGTAGCCGCTAACGGTGATTTCCGTGTTGCTGGTGCACTCAACCTTGAGCCCCTGGGGAACCTCGAGGATGACCTGGTGCGCGTAGCCGAGAGAGAGGTTGAGGTCCTTGCCCTGCATGGCAGCCTTGTAACCGACGCCGACGAGCTTGAGCTTTTTCTCGAAGCCTTCCGACACACCCACCATCATGTTGTTGCAGAGGGTCCTGTACAGACCGTGACCCTCCCTGGCCTTCTTGGTTTCATCCGCCTTAGCAAGCCTGATAGCGCCTTCCTCCTCAGTCATGACCATGAGGTCGGGGAACTGGAATTCGAGCTCGCCCTTGGGACCCTGTGAGTCGAGCGGACGGGGAGAGACGAGAGAGGTCAGAAAAAAGTGCGAGCCAGAACCCTAAAACCCTATCGGTAGCGGCACGGACCGACGCGACGGGCGTCGGACGTGGGCGACGTCGCGACCGCGCAGCGGCGTCGCATCGCGCCGCGCTGTAACTATCGCTGCGTAAGAGATGCCCGGCACCTACCTTCACGGCGAGGTGGTTGTCCTTGAGGGTGTAGGTGACGCCCTTCGGCACGGGCACGGGGTGCTTGCCGATGCGCGATTCCCCGGCGACGACACGGAGAGGCGCGCGCGCGGCGGACACGGGCTTGGCGCCGGCGCGAGCGGCGACGCGAGCAGGCGCGTAGCCCTGGCGAGCGCTGAGAGAAGTGGAAGCCATGGAAGCCGCCATTGCGCTGGTTGTGCTCGACGACGAAGGCGTGCGACGAGGTGTGCGGCGCGCCGCTCGCGACCTCGCGCCTCGACGCTTTTCTTTTATCCACTGACGTCGACGCGCCTGTCGTCACTCCCATCGCTGTAATTCGGGAGTCATTAGACCCTCATCAGATTCGGCAACATTGGTATGGGCCCATTTCCGACTGTTTTTAACCTGGCAGTCGACGATGGCAAAAAGCGCTCCGAGAATTCCGTAACAAACAAAGCGCACTGAATCTGTATCGCACTGCGCTGCGCGGGTTGGTGGCTGCGGCGGGTGCGCACGCGGAAGACCGAAGTTCAAGCCACAGGGCTTGGACTCGAGCGCACCTGCGTGCATCCGCTTGTCGGCCGTCCGTGGGCTGTCCGACATACGCGCGCGCGCCTTTCCCTAGCGTCGGCTCGCTGCCCCGGCGACTGAATGGTGCGCCACAAGGCTTCGTCGGCGGGCAATCGTGAGGAGGGCACGTCGGACCGCGGGTTTGTCTCGCGGGCTGAAGGAGTCCTGGACGAAGCCGCGGCAATGGGTCCCGCTAAGTACAAGGGCGACACCCGAAAAGAGGGCGGTAAGCGCAAGGAGGGCTTCGTGGACGTCCGCGGCGGCCCTGGATCGTCCAAGGCGAAGAAGCAGAAGAAAGGCAAAAGCAGAGAATTGGCGCTCGCCGCGGGAGGTGGCGGCAGCGCGGTGGCCGACGGCGAACGCAAGGACGATGTGTGGGACAAGAAGTTCGAGGGCCAGCTGTTCGGGAGCTGGAGCGCGGCTGAGAAGGGAGAATTGCAGAGCCGAATCAAGGACTGGGCCGCGGCGCACGGCCACTCGGACAGCCTCGAGAAGGAGGAATACGATTTCCTCTTCAAGCGCCGGCTGAAGCAAGGCGGCCGCGGCGCGAAGCTCGACGAATCCGAACGTAAAGCCTTTCTGGAGATTGCCAAGGACTTTCCCACGCGAAACCCGAAGCAGATTTACGGGTTCGCCACCCGCTACTACGACCCGAACAACCATAAGGGGAAGTGGAGCGAGGAGGAGAAAGAGCAACTCGCCGACTTGGTTGAGTTGAAGGGCGAGAAGTGGAAGGAAATCGGCGAGATTCTCGAGCGGGCGGGGGCGTCGTGCAGGGACAAGTGGCGCTCGATGAAGGATAAGTACCAGCGAGGAGACTGGACCCCCGAGGAGCTGTCTCAGCTGAAGCAGCTCGTGAACGAGCAACTCGCGGCGCGGGGTGCCGCGCCGGGAAGAGGCCCGGGCGAAGGCAACGAGCACCTCCCCGTGCGGGATAACATCAACTGGAAAGCCATCTCGCTGAAGCTGAAGACCCGCAGCGAGAACACGTGCTGCCAGAAGTGGTACCTCATCGCTCCGGATTCCGTGGCGACGGGAGAGTGGGGCGAGGGGGACGACTTGGTCATGGTCGGCGCGCTCCGCAGAGCGCGCGCCGCGTCTGAGGCGAACGTCGACTGGGCGAGCCTGGTGCGCGGGCGCACGCTGAGCCAAATCAAGCGCCGATTCAAGGACCTGAGACAGGCCATCCCGAAGTACCACACGCTCTCCTTCGCGGAGGTTGTGGAAAAGCTGAACGAGAAGCACGTCGAGCCTCGGGCTTTGGCTTTGCTCGCGCGGACCTGAGCGAGAGCGACGAGGCGAAAATTTTCGCCATTGATACCTTTCGTAGCTACTCGGGAGAATGGTGTAATACGTAAGTCCAAGACTGATTGCCTGTAAGTCCATTCTGTATCTCGGTTTTTCCCGCCACTCTGTGATTGATTTTCGTTTCCGCTCGTGCGCTGGGCTGGACAGTGCGCGCCGCGCAGCCGCACCGGCGTTGTCTCTCGGGTCGAGGGAGACGGACGCGGGCATGATGCACGCGGGTGAGGAAGCACACTCGGAGGAGGCTATGGCGCAGGGTGTCGCGCCGGAGAAAGCGGAGGGTGACGAAGATTACGCCAACCTTCAGCGCGTGAAGGTGTACCGCCTGAATGAGGGCGGGCACTGGGACGACAAAGGCACCGGACACGTATCTTGCGAGTACATGGAGGTGCGTGTGTGCATGAGTGACTGACTACCGAACGATACCAAGACGCGTTCGTGCCGCGTTTCGAGCTTCGCCGCGAGGGATCTCTCTCGCATTCGCTTCATTTTCCTCCTTTAGGGTTGGATTTGACTCTAACAACACCTCACCGCCCCTCCTCCTCCCTTCTCCTCCGACGCAGCAATCCGATTCCGTCGGTCTGGTGGTGGTGTCCGAAGAGGACCAGCAGCCGCTGCTGGTGCACCGCATTTCCCGGGAGGCCATCTACCAGAGGCAGGGTGGCGACACTATCATCACCTGGAGCGATCCCGACATCAACACGGACATAGCCCTCTCCTTCCAAGAGGCGGTAGGGTGCAACTACATTTGGGAGCAGATCAAAAACGTACAGATGCAGTACGCCAAGAAAGACCAAGAGCAAGGTGAGCTCTCCGGACGTCTTCGAAGAGGTGCTGTGGACGAGTACGAGTTCGGCAGCGCGCCCGGCGATAGCTTTTACTATCAGGACTCCGGCAGGCAAGGTCCCGAAGACCTTCCCGCCGCGGAGTTGGGGAACCTGGAAGAGCTCGTGAAGGTGGTGGCGGACTGCTCGCCCTTCGCGCGCGAGAAGATCGCGAGTCTTGTCCTGAACAAAGGATACCTCCGTCAGCTTCTGGACTTGTTCAAGGTGTGCGAGGACCTGGAGGACCGCGAGTCGCTGCATTTGATGTACCGACTGGTTCGCGGCTTGGTGCTGCTCAACGACGCGTCGCTCTTCGACGAGCTCCTGAGGGAGGAGAACGTGATGGACGTCGTCGGGGCGCTCGAATACGAGTACGTGGGTGAAGAGCTTGCGCGGGAACAAGAGGACGGGGCGGCGAAGCGGGCCGAACAAGAGGGCGCCGCCGCGGGACCCGGCGCTGAGGGCAGCGAGGACGGCGCGCGAAACGACGAACGCGCGAAAAGCGGCGGCGAAGCGACCACAGATGCGGGCGAAGCAGGGAACGAGCCCGGAGGCGCCAAACCGACGCACTCGAGGCCTCCGCTACCGCCTTCTCCGCAACACAGGGCGTTCCTGCGCGACTCCGTGGTATTCAAACAGGTGGTGCCGATCCAGGATCCAGCCATCTGCGCGAAGATTCATCAGACGTACCGCATCGGGTACCTCAAGGACGTGATTCTCCCGCGCGCGCTGGACGACGCCACGTTCGGCACGTTGACGTCCATCATGCTGTTCAACAACGTCGAGGTGGTTCTCGCGCTCCAGGCGGACCCCAATTTCCTCCGCGAGCTGTTCGCGCGCCTGCGCAAGACGCCCAGAACCAGCCCTGAGTGGGGGGACCTCGTCGGTTTCCTCCAGGAACTGTGCTCGCTCGCGAAGCACCTCCAAGTGCAGCAGCGCGGCGCGCTCTTCGCGTCCCTCGTGCAACACGGCCTGTTTCAGGTGTTGACGGACGTCCTGGACACGCAAGGCGAGGCGTCACAGCTGAAGGGCGCGGACGTTCTGATGTCCACGCTGCACAACGACCCGAGCGCGCTGCGCGCGTTTCTCGTGAAGCAGGAGGACCACGCGCTCTTCTCGCGAATCGTGCAGCTCTTCGTGGAGGGCGAAGAGGGCGTGCAGGCCCAGCTCTTCGAGCTTCTGAAGCTGATGCTGGATCCCGAAACCATGGACCAGCCGGTGGAGAAGAGCGGGTTCCTGGAGCTGTTTTACGATAAGTACGTCGAGAGGCTTGTCTCGTCCATCTCGGCGGGCGTGCGCGACGAGCCGCCGCCGTTTTCGGGGACGCCGGAGAGGAATCCCGCCGACCCGGTGCGCGCCTCGGGGTCACCCGTTCCGGCATGGACGCTGGTGAAGACCATCGAGCTCCTGTGCTTCTGCGCGCAGCACCACAGCTTCCGCATCAAGTACTACGTGCTGCGGAACAACGTCGTGGAGAAGGTCCTGAACCTGATGCAGCGGCGCGAGAAGTACCTGGTGGTCGCGGCTGTGCGCTTCCTGCGCGCGTGCGTCGGGCTGAAGGATGAGTTCTACAACCGGTACATCATCAAGAACAACCTGTTCGCGCCGGTGATGAAGGTGTTCGTGGCGAACGGAGACAAGTACAACCTGCTGAACAGCACCGTTTTGGAGCTTATGGACTTCATCCGCACGCAAAACATCAAGGCGCTCATCGCGCACGTCGTCGAGAACTACGAACACGTGTTCGACTCGGTGACGTACGTGGACACGTTCAGGCTTCTCAAGACGCGGTACGAACAACGGAACCAGCAGGAGCCCGGCACGGCGCCGTCGGGCGAGGGGCGCGAGCTCGTGGGGCTCATCTCGCACGGGCCGGGTGCGGGGGAGGCGGGCTCCATTTTCGCGAGCAGGGAAGCCGTCGCGGCGCAGCAGGCTATCGAGAGCGCTCGGCGGCGGCGCGACGGGTCCATGGACAAGAGCGAGGAGGATTATTTCAACGAGGACGACGACGACGACACCGCTCCCGCTCCAGAGGCACGCGTCTCGTTGTCCGACGCGCAGTTCATCCCCATGGTGAACGCCGCGGAGCTGCCCACGCCGCCCGCGGACGAGCCGCCCGGCCAGGAGGCCTCGGGCGAGGGCGCGCTGAACGGCAAGCGCGCGCTGGACGGGGAAGAGGCGGACGCCGGAAACAAAAAGGCGCGCGTCGACGGCGCGGAGGGCGTGCGCGCGGCGGAGGCTGGGGCGGAGGCTGAGGCGGAGGATGCGCCGACGGAGACGAAACCGTCGGAAACAGAAACGAAACCTGCCGCGGAAGAGCGAAAGACCGAATAGGGCGTGCTTTGTACCTGTAATTCACGCGATACTTAGGATTACGCGTCCGCGCGGCGCGGCGTGTCTTCTATTTCTCGTCTCATCACCAGGCCTTGCTGACTTCGTCCGGCCGCAACACGCGTTTGCCGTTCCGGTCCAACCCGTGAAAGTCCTCTGTTTCTTCCTTCGACCGCTCTTCCTTCTTAAGTTTCGGCCCCTTGAAAGCCCCCGCGACCTTCTGCTTCTTGCCGCCTTTCTTCTGCGTGCCCATGAAATCGCGCCAACCCCCGACGCGCCCCTCGCGCGCCTTTTCGTTATCCCACTCCTTCTGCGCCTTACTCTTCCGCTTACGCTCCTGCGCCTCCTCCTTCTCTTCCTTCTCCACGCGTTCCTCCTCAGCCTTGATGCGAAGCGTCAGCTTCCTCCGCCTCCACTCCACGTCCACGATCATCTTCCGCGCCTCGAGCTTCCACAGCTCGTGGAACTCGTCGCTTGCCAAGAACGCAGCCAGCTGCGCTTCCCTGTTCCCCGAAAAACGCACTCGGAGCACGACGTCGTTCCGGGTGTTTTTCCTCCAGTTTTTCACAACCGCGTCTCGCGCGCGCTCCAGGTTGAAATCCAGCTCGCGCTTCACCTCCGGCGTGCCCAGCAGCTGTTGCGCCTGTCCGATCGCGTCGAACGCCGCCTTGGCCTTCTCGTGCGTGCACTTATCGGGGTGCACCAACAGCGAGATTTTGCGGAACGCGCGGCGGATGTCGTCCTCCTTCGCGTCGAAACGCAGGGCGAGGTGTTCGTACGGGTTCAGCTTGAAGCACGACAGAATACGTTCCACCTCCGCGTCACGCGTCGCGTCGGAGACGTCTGCGAAAAACTCGCGAAGCAGAGTCTCCGAGTCCTTGATTTCTTCGATGGGAGGAGGAGGAGCTGCCGCCGCCGCCGCCGCCGCCGCTTCGATGGATTCGCGCGCGACGGCGGCTTTCGCGGCGGCGTCGTCGTCCAGCGTTTCCGTCTCCGAAACCTTCGCGGTCTCGGGTACCGCGGGCGGATCAGCCGTGAGAGTCGCGATGTTCGCGCGCTTCAAGTACGTCTCCTCTTTCGTTTCCGTGACCACCACGTGGTACCGCTCGCGGTCTGGGACGTACCGAACGATTCTGCCTCGCTTGCCGTTGAGCTCGGGACGAGATTTCAGACCGGAGACGGTCACCTCGGTCTCGGGGGCGAGGTCCGCGGTATCGGAAAGCGCGTCACCCGCAGCCGTCGCGGAGGGCGGTATCGTGGTGTTCGCCGCGTCCGCAGACGCCGACGCCGGGGGCATCGCCTTCACGTTCACGGGTTTCAAGTACAGCTCCTCGCCGCCTTCCACCACCTTCACTTGGTATCTCTCCCGATCTGACGCGTATTGAACGACCGACGCGCGCTTGCCGTTCAAGTCAGGCCGCGCCTTGAGACCTCCAATCTCGACGGACGTCCCGGGATCAATCCTGTGGGTCATCGCACCCGAGCCTCGGCCCACCTACGGGGTCACACGCGCCGCCGCGAGTGTGCCGCGACGAAGAATTTATTCCGCGAACAACGTCAGTCAGGTATACGCGCAGTCGACTTGAAACACGTGTGACGATTATTGTCTAAAAGTTTTCTAGCTTAAAGAGTGACTTCTTCGACCGCGGCGGTAGCACGAGAAGACTAGCTGCTGGGCGTGTGACTGCCGTGACGACACGTCGGGGTCACGCGCGTCCGTCAGAACACGAGCACCTTCCCCGTCCCCCCACTCGGTTTCCGAGGGGGGGCGGCCGCCGCGTTTCCTTCCCACGACCCGAGCTCGTTGGCGTTTTCGCGGCGCCAGCACTCCGCGGGAATCCCGAACGCCGCCTCGAGCGCTCGCCCCGCGTCCGGATCTTCGATGGTCACCTCCACCAGCGTGTGCGACGGGTGCGCCGCGACGAACGCGCGCACGTTCGCTTCGTGCCCTTCCACGAACGCGAGGAGCTCAGCGTCGCCCTCCGGACCCACCGCGCCGGCGCCGGCAGGCAGGCCCCCCACGTCGCAGTCGCGCAGACGCTCGCGCAGATCGTTCCAGTCGTCCACGGACTGCAGCCACGCCTCCGGGGACGCGCGCCTGTTCAGCACGAGGGTGGCTTTCGGGAACTCCGCGTCCAGCGCGTCCAGGGCGTCTATTTGGGGGAAGAAACACGTGTCGTCCGGGGCTTCGCCGCCCGCGCCCGCGCCGTCCAAACCCGCCACGCCCGAACGCGCCAGCGGCCTCCCCGCGACGTCCATCTGCGCCCACGCCTCGAAGTTCCCGCAGCTTCGCAGCGGGGGCTCGTTCGTCGCGAGCGCGTCGCGAATGCATCGCCCGCACGTCTGATCCATGGTGCTCCCGTCGCTGGCGAACGAATCGTCGCCCTCCACCAGGTCGACGCACTTGTAGTGCGAGGTGTCGAGTCCCCCGCACGCGAAGTACGACGCCAAGCTGGTGGTGCCCGCCTTGGGCAAACCGACGACGAGCACGGGAAGGGAGACGCGCACGTCGTCGTGAGGAGGCATCTCTTGGCCGCCCGCGCCTTGGCCGAGCGCGCGTCGGGGGACGACACCCGCGTGACGGGCCAACCCCAGCGTCGCGAGAGCGAGCAACAGGAAAGACAGAACAGGCCAATGCGCTGACACCGTCGACAGTGAGACGCGAGAGGCGGCAAACACGGGCGCGGACGACGCGCCGTAGCGCGATGCGCGCATCTTCTTTGTTTCTCGCGGCTCGTGTGACATCGCCGCGCTCGGGTCTGCCGCCTCCCTCCGGCACGGAGCCGCGCCGGAGCTTTTAGCAGTACAGCGCCTAGGAGGTTACAATTGATACGGACCTCGAACGTGCCGACTTGTCAAGCCTTTTGCGCACTTCCCTGATTTTGGCGTGAGATGGCGTGAAGTGGCGTGAAACCAGGGGGGTTGACCTTTCGGTCAATTTCACCCTGAAATCAACGCAACTGACCCAATCT
>Ga0181561_10000111_pt1 | contig 58999 bp, 32 predicted proteins | sample 011ome_19_FD_133760 | JGI IMG/M metagenome (GOLD analysis project Ga0181561, IMG submission 133760) | Coastal salt marsh microbial communities from the Groves Creek Marsh, Skidaway Island, Georgia - 011510BT metaG (megahit assembly) | ecosystem: Environmental > Aquatic > Marine > Intertidal... | reverse complement strand
TTGGTCCCACTCGTACTCGTCCACCTCCCAGTGGTCGTGGTCGCGCTCCATCGTTTCTCTCTCTCTCTCTGTCTCTCTTTCTGTCAAGAAGAAGAAGAAGAGAGAGGAAAAAAATATCGCGGCTCTCTTGGTTTAGGGTTTTCATTTTTTTTTGTTTGTCGTTGTTAACTTTTTTTAAAGCGAACTCTTCTCGGGAAAAACGTCAGAGAGAGAGAGAGGAAGAAGATAAAAGAGAGACAAAACATGAGCGCGACGGCGACGACGACGACGACGACGCGCTGCCGCTGCGCGAGTAATAATCAGCGGCAAAAGCAGCAGCAACGAGTAAAAGCTCTGATGATGATGCAATCATCGCGCGGAAGAGGAGGAGGAGGAGGAGGAAGACGATCGGTGGTGGTGACTCGAGCCGAACGCAAAGCCGGGTCGACGTACGCCGACGCCGACGTCGAGTTTTGGAAGTACCAAGGCCTCGGGAACGACTTTATTCTCGTGGACAATCGGGACAGTTCGACGCCGAAGATTAGTCCCGAGCGATCGGCGCTGTTGTGCGATAGGAATTTTGGCGTCGGGGCGGACGGGGTGATTTTTGCGATGCCGTCTCCGGACCCGGAGAAGTTTGATTATAAGATGACGATTTACAACTCGGACGGGTCGGAACCGGAGATGTGCGGGAACGGGATTCGATGCTTAGCGAGGTTTGTGTCCGATTTAGATAAAGATCAGAGAGGGAAGAAGTATAACGTGTCTACTTTAGCCGGGTTAATTGTGCCGGAAGTGCGAGAGGATGGTCAAGTCGCGGTGGATATGGGGACGCCGATTTTGGACGTCGCGAACGTACCGTCGACGCTGAAGGATTGCGAGACGTCGCACGAGATGATCGTGGACGGGGAGAAGTGGTTAGCTAACGCGGTAGGTATGGGGAATCCGCACTGCGTCGTCTATAAAAAAGCAAACGGAGAGATGATTTCGGACGTGTACGGATTAGACTTGCCGAAAATCGGCCCGATTTTCGAAAAGCACGAAACGTTCCCGGCGAAAACAAACACCGAGTTTGTCCAAGTCGTAGACAGAGGACGCGTGAAAATGCGCGTTTGGGAACGAGGTGCCGGGTGCACTTTAGCATGTGGCACCGGCGCGTGCGCGACCGTCGTCGCTGGGGTCATCGAAGGTCACGTGGACCGAAAGTGCGTCGTCGAGTTACCGGGCGGACCTTTGGAAATCGAGTGGAGAGAGAGCGATAACAAAATCATCATGACTGGTCCAGCCGAGCCGACGTTTCAAGGGACCACCGCGTTAGGCGTTTAATAATAACACACATATCTATAATATCGTGGTAGCACTTTAAAATGATTGCATAAAACTCGCGAGGCAAATTGACGAAAAGCATAAAGTATTAGAAAACGAATTCGTCTTTTCGTCATCAAATAAGTACACCCCACAAATCACAAAAAAAACGCGCGGAGGAGTTAGGAGACAGTCGTCGTCAATCGCGCTATGATGTTTGCCCCCATCACCGCGAGCAGCATTCGACCGACGACTCTGACTTTGCCGTCCACGTCTTCTTCGTCGTCTACCGTCCGTCAGCGCCGCGAATGGATATCTTTTCCACGTCACTTAAGTTCGAAACAACGACGACGACGGGTTTCTGCTGCCCCGAACGACGACACCTCCCGAGAAGAAGAGGAAGAAGAACAAGAAGAGCAACAAAACGTGCAACAAATAGACATCCGCGACGACGCCGCGCTCGCGAAAATCGGTCTGAAATGGAACGACGATTACACGGAGTTGTTGGATGTAAAGACTGGGAAACCTTTAGATGACTTTGAGGAGATGCAAAGAAAGCAGGAAGAGGCGAGTCGATTCGACATCGCCGTGCGCGCGATGCGAGGTGAGTTTACGAAAGCGAGAGGTAAGACGGAAGGGGAAGTGTACGGCGAGATTATGGATACGCTCACGAATTATCCCATCGTGTACACGTTTCAAGCGTCGGCGAAAGTGAGCGAAGAGCACGACGTCTTGAGACTTCGTCAGCAAATAAAGGAGACGGTGGAAAATCGGTGCAACCGAGAGGCGATTGAGGTGGAGATTAAGCCGAGAGGGAAGAAGTTCCACTCGTTCTGGGTGAAAATTAGCGTTTCAGATAGCAGCGAAGTGAGCGAGTGCATAGATTTATTGAAGAATTTAGACGACGTGGTCACTTGTTGTTAAACGACGCGATGCCGCGCTCGTGGTAAATGCTTCGTTATACTACCATTTTAGCCTATTGTTAATCATTCTAAATAGCTCTATTATTTATATTTCTTCTATCATCTGCTAATCTGAATCCGAATCGTGACCTAACGTCGCCGCGTACGCGTCCAAACGTCGCTTCTCTTCCTCTTCCGTTTCTTTCTTTTCTATACTTTTCAATCCAATAAACTTCTCGACTCCGTTCCACATTTCAGCTTTGAGTTGTTTGCCACCGAACCACCGATTGTGCATGACTTCCAAACACGCTTCGGCACCTTCTGGATCTTTGAATCGAACGGTGACGACGCCGTTGGCGTTTACGTAGGCGTTTTCAACTTTGCCGATTTTCTTACACTCGTTGGCGACGTCTTCTTTCAGCTCGTCCGAAAACGACTGCGCGTTTAACCCATCTCTCCTCGCTTCTTCCAAATCATTTTCGTCGTAGATGTTACGAAGCACGACCATGGTCCTCGTCGGGTCGTGTTCGTCGTCGAATCCGTCCCATCCTAGTTGCCTTTCCGCTTTGCGTTTCAAGAGCGCCGCGTTTTTACGAATCTCTTCTTTTGGAACGTGCGAGTATTTATCCGTCGAGCTCGACGCTTTCACGTCGTTGGTTTTTTCGTTGTCGGCGGGGGTGTCCTTCTCTCCACCTTTACTCTTGCTAAAATCAGCCTCGGTCACTTTCACCTCATCGCCGACCAACTCGAACTTCGCGCCGTCTAAAACCGTCAACGCTAACTCTACGCTCGGCCTGAGCAAATACGTCACCAGCGCGTTCCCGCTGAACGCGTTCGATCCTTCCTCTTTGTACAGTTTAATTTTCGGCAGCAGCGTCGCCGGGTCTTGCTTAATCTGTCCGCATTTGCTAAAAAACTTCTCCACGCGTTCAACCGTCGCGTCGCGAGGCAAATTTTCGCAATACACCGACGTCGTCTGCGTCCGCGTCTGCGCCGCGTTTGGCTTTTTCTGCTTCTTCTTCTTGCTCTTGTTCTGTTGCTGTTGCTCCCGTTTCCGTCTCACCGCTTCGATGTCGACGTCCGGCTTCTTTCTCTTGTTGTTCTCGTTGCTCTTATTATTACCACCGCCGTGGTAAGCATCAGTCGTCGAACGAGGAGGTGCGCCGAATTCCTCCTCCCCTTCGTCCGGACAGAACGTCATCTGACTCACGTCAAAGCCAACGACGCCTCCGGAGGCGTCGTTGTTTTTCCGGCTGCTGCCACCTTCACCACCACCAGAAGCGCTCGCCACCAAATTCTCTCCTCTCGGTTTGTATCGCCCCTCTTCTTCGCTCCAATCGTACGTCGTCCCGTCGTCGTCCACGAACGATTGTTCTCTCTCCACTTTCAATCTCTCCTCTTCTCCTTCTTCTTCTTCTTTACCCCCGTCTTTTGCGCCAGCAGCGAAAGCCGCATCTCTCTCCGCTTTCGCCACCTCTTCGAAAAAATCACCCATCAAACCGTCGTCGTCGGCTTTTTCTTCTTCTTCTTCGCCTCCTTCTCCTCCTCCTCCTCCTCCGGTCGTCGTCGTCGTCGTCCTCATATCGCCCGCGACAACAACAACAACGGTAACGCGGCGCTTAAAGAAAAGAAGAAGAAGAAGTGTGGCGGTGGTGACTGGCGCGCGCCTTCCTCTTTTGCTCAATAACTTTACGCTCCTCGCGATGCGTCATACTTTTGTCGTCAAGAGGGTTTAGGGTTTATTTTTTCCGGTGCGTGGGCCTCTTCTTGCGTTTTTTTCTCTCTTCTTCTTCTCGGCGGCGGCTCTCTAACTCTCTCTCGAACTTTTCACAAAAAGCGCGCGCGAGAAAAAGAGAGAGAGAGAGAGAGATAACGCGCGCAAACGTTGTTAAAAGAGAAGAGAGTGATACGTGCGTAAACAAAATGGGTCCTCCGCGTTCGTCGAAAAAGAAGAACAGGGATGGTGGAGGTAAAAAAGAAGCGTGGATGGACGATGAAATCGAAATGGCGAACAAAACGGTGCGAACGACGTCGGGGAAGGCGTACGTGAAATTGGACGAGAGTTCTTCGTCGGACGAGGAAGAGGGCGAGAGCGACGAGGAAGAGGAAGAAGCCTTGATGGATTTATCGTCTTCGGATGATGATGACGATGATGATGACAGCGATGATGATGACAGCGACGACGACGAGGACGAGTTAGACTCGGACGACGACGAGGCTGGTTTGTTACGAGCGATGAAGGCGCAGAAGAAAAAATTGGAATACACGAGACTGCGAAATCGCGCGGAACACTCGGACGACGACGACGAGGCGGATGGATCCGATGAAGACGACTTGGAGGAGAATATTGGCGTGAGAGGGAAGAGGAAGCAGGATTTTTACGGCGACGAGGAGATTGATCACGAAGACGTGGAAGAGGAGGAGGATAGGAAAGACGAGGAAGCCGCCGCGAGGGCGGCGCAGAAGCAAAGAGCCGGGAAGATGCGTCTGGGAGATTTCGGGTTGGACGACGAAGAAGAAGATTCGGAGGAAGAAGCGTCGTCGAGTTCGGAAGAAGACGATGAATCTGAAGAAGATTCGGAGGAGCTAACGTTGCAACAGAAAGCGCAGAGGAGCAAGTTGGGCGCCAAGAAGACGCCGATGGAGGAAGAGGAAGAAAAAGAAAAAGGAAAGAAAAAGAAAAAGAAAACAAAGACAAGCGATGGAGGTAGTGGCGGCGTGGTCGTCGAAGCGTTAGACGACGACGAGAAGCGCGCTAAACGCGAGCAGTTGGAAAATGCATCGGCGAATGCCGACGAGGCTGAGGAAGTGAGAGCCCTGGCGCTAGAGTTGCAAAAAACGCTCGTCGAAGTCCAAACCAACGTCGAACCGATCGTGAAATCCGCGAAAAGAGGCGAGTACTTGACAGAAGAAGGCATCTCGTACTTAGATACTAAGTACATTCTTCTATTGAGTTATTGCGTAAATCTCGTATTTTATTTGTTGATGAAATCGGAAGGAAAATCGATCAAAGACCACCCGGTGGTGATGCGTTTGGTCGAGATTCGTTCGTACATCGAAAAACTTCGACCGATCGATAAGAAGTTGCAGTATCAGGTATGTTTTTTATGTTTCCGACACTGTTTGTTTATATTCGCTCGTTTGGATGTGTGATTCTCGCGTGCGCAAAAGAAATACCCACACTATGTTGTCGCGGTGATGAAAAATGCTTCACAGCATGTCCTGAAAACGTTCCGCTTACCGCGGCACGCCCATGAAGGCTTTTTATTGAACATCTAAGGGACTGAGCGATATTGCATATGTGCTGCCGAACGCGCGACTGATTGCTATTTTTTTATCTTCCAAAAATAACTATTACTAACGAACTCCGTTTTTTCTTCTCTCCCCGATACTCGACAGATTGAAAAACTCCTCAAAGTTGTCAACGAAAGTGGCGCCACAGGCGGCGATAATCTTCAGTTCAAACCGAATCCAGCGGCTTTGGTCGGACGCGGCGAGGGTGCAGAAGGCGAAGACGAGGAAGGCGATGGCAAATATCGTCCGCCGAAGATGTTACCGACTACGATGGAACAAGACGAAGATGCAAAGGAGAAATCAAACAAGGAAAAAAGACGAGAGAAGGAACAAAGGCGCCGCGCGCAAAGATCTTCGCTCATCAAGGTGCGTAAATTTTCTTTTACTATTCGAGCATGCGATTATATTTTGTCTTCGTTGCGATCTTTTTACTCTCGCACTTTTGCCCCCGGGACCTGCTTTTTATCAGGTGTTCTCGGGCTTCCTAAAGATGCGTATAACCAAACGTACTAAGTCTTGGGCAGTGGTATCGCCGTGTCCGTGGCGATACTTCAATCAAGAAGTGGACATCTTTCCTCCTGTTATCCGATGCTTTCATTTATCGTTTTCCCGGGCGTTTATACTCACGTTTAATGTATTTTTTTATCAATACAGGAACTCGCACACGAACTTGGCGAAGACCCAGAAGAAATCCAAGATGGCGAAGCGAACGACCGCAACGCGTTTGTCAAGAGAGAACACGCTCGCATGGAAGCTCGCGCGAGAATCGAAGAAGATTTGTTTACGCGCGTTCCATTGACGAAACAAGAACGCAAGCGACAAGCTGCAACGACGAGAAACATCAGCTCTATCGCGGCTATTGGTGACTTTGGCGACGATGTTGCAGATTTAGTAGAACGCGCGCAGGAGCTGGACGAATTACCGTCGAACGATAGGAAACGAAGATTAGTAGATGTCGTCCAAGATGGCAACAGGTCTATGCCAATTGGCATCAAGTCCGGCAGAAGAGATACCGGAGAAGAAGACGTTCCGTTACGAGACACGCTCGGGGTACGTTTATTTTCTTCCTTTTTGTTTCTGGCATTTTTCTCTCCTTTTATTTTTTCGGCATCATCATATCGAAGCTTCGATATCTCCTTCCTGTGATTTATCGTTGTCAAATTTGATGCTAAAATAATCACCGAATGAGGTATTTATACTTCACGGGGTGCAACTTGACCGTTTCGATGTTTACTTTGTCTTCTTTTCGGTCTCGCCGCGCTGGACATTCACCATTTTTCTTCGCTTCCTTTCCACGCGCAATAATTATTTTGCGAATGCCTCGAACCAATCGCTAACGTTTACATTTATTTCTTACACCATACAGGAACGTCGACAAAAATACGAAAAAGGTGCACTTCGCCACCACGAGCGACACGAACGAGCCATGCGAGAGCTCGAAGACGCTATGCGTGCACAACCGAACGAGTCTCGAAGAGATTTGGGTGCAAACGAGGAGTACGACTTGGCGCTTTCGCATCGCGACCGCAAGCGTTTGGAGAAACAGCAAAAATATACGCGAGAACAACGCATGGCGGTGGCACCCGAGGACGACGCCGAAGGAAGGCGCGAAATCGGTGGCAAAATTATGTCTAATAGAGGTTTGACCCCGCACAGATCGAAAGATATGAAGAACCCGAGAGTGCGATTAAAGAACAAGTTTGCCAAGGCAGTAGTCAGAAGAAAAGGCAAGGTGAGAGACATGAAAGTTGGGGCGACCACCTATGGTGGCGAAGAGACTGGCGTCAAAACGTCCGTCATCAAATCCAGAAAGCTTTAACGATTGTGTTTTTATTATTAATACTGCTATTACAAAATGTATTACTCACTTATTGTCCTAAAATAATCCCCTCGCTTCTCTTTTGGAGCTTCTCAACGACTTGGGTCATATTTCCGATTGTCTCTAAAGTAGCCTTATACATCGTCTCTGGCGGTTGCTCGTCAAACACCACCAGACACCCGCTTCCTTGATCTAAAATACCTTCGAATTTCCCGTCCAAAATCATTTGACTCAACTTGCTCTCCACCGCCAACGTTGGCAACTCGATCAACTCGGCTATTCTAGCGATTTCAACTCTCGAATACGGCTCAATTAACCGAAACAAGTTTTGTTCCATCAAATCGTCCTTCAACTTTCCCAAATGGTTCGCCACGATTGGATCGTTATCCAAAAACTCTCTATAATCCCTCAACACTCTCTCCAAATCTTTCAAACTCCTCGAAATGTACGCCTCAGCTACCGCTTTCATGGCATCCAACGACTCCTCGCCCGCGAATTTCAACCCGCTTTTACTCGCCACTAATGTCTTCACGTCCCCGGCATTCCCGCTCATAATTTTACACATCAACATGTATTTCAACGCCACGACGGTTTCTTTTTTATACGTCGCGTCGTCTAAATTCGTCAATTGCTCGAAAGCTTCGAAAAAATAGGAATAACCCGTCTTGTAATCCTTCTCTTCGGCATGCAAAATGCCGCTCTGCAAATCGATGCCGCACTGCGCGCTCGGCGGCACGTAAATGGACCCAGCGTTTGTCCTACTCGCAGTCAAAGCCGCTTTCGCTTTCGCCAAATCGTTCAAAGCGTAATGAATCTTCGACTCTAACAAGTGAATATCCACCAACAAAAGCTTATCGTCCAACTTCTTCACTTCTCTGGCTAAACTCGAGATCATCTTCAGCGAATCCGTGTACCGCCGACTCTTCAAATACAACGCCGCTAAGCGCAACTCCACCCTGTGCCTCAAAAACGTCCGCTTCTCCTTTTTACTCCACGCGATTTGTTCTTTACACAAGTCCACTTGCAACTCGTCGAATCCTTCCAACGACGCGAACACGTCGATCAAATTCCTCACGATTTTCGCCGTCTTCGCTTTCGGCATTTGCTCAAACAAAGGTTTCAACTCATCCACTAAAAGTTTAATCGCGTTCGCGTCGTTGTTTTTCGCGTACACGTGCGACAAACGGTCGATGGCGCTTTCCTTTATCTTCGTCTCCTCGTTGATTTCCGTGGCCGTCTTCTTCCTCTTCTTTTCGTCGTCATCCTCCGCGGCGCCGCTCGACGAAAATATCACCGCGCGGTACGTTTCGATCGCTTCTTGAAGAGACGTCTTCTTCTCCAGATCTTTCCCGAGTTGCAACTTTGCTTTCGCGTCTTCTAAGAAAGATGAACTCACCACCATTTTGGTCGTTTTATGAGAACACACACACACACACACGCAAAGACGTGAGATGTAGACTCGAGCGACAGATGGAGAGGAAAAAAAACGTTCGTTCCAAAGAGAGAGGGCGGTGGGGAGGTACGAGAGCAGAGATGCAAGTGCGTCTCGAAAGACGAAACCGACGTTTTTTTTTTTGAAACGAAGAAAAACTCAAAACTGCATTTTATTTAGGGTTTCAAACCGTCTTCAAAAGTTTGGGCCTTGGGGGGAGTTTGACTTCATTTCTCGCGAGCGTGACCACGAACGCGTGGCGGCGTCGTCGGTGCGTGCGCGCTTTGACATCGTCGTCGTCAGAATCTTCTTCTTCGCTCGTTTCTTTTTCTTTATCGTGCTTTCTTACTTTCTTACTTTCTCTCTCTCTCGCTCACTCGCGCGTTATTCTCTCTCTCTCTTTTGACGCAAACAACAACAACAACATCAACAGACAAACCGTAACGACGACGACGATGAGTGCCGCTAAGAAGAAAGTCGTCCCGGTGCGACAATACCTGGACGAATCCGTCGTCCCCACGCTGCGAGAGGCGATGAAAGAGCTGGTGAAAGTTCGACCGGAGGATCCGCACGAGTTTTTAGCCAAGTATTTGATGAAGCACAGTCCAAATCAGACGACGACGACGACGACTAAAAGTAGCAGCGGCGTGGGTAATAATAGTAGCGGGATTAGAGCGGCGGAGAATAACGTTAGGAACGATAAAGCGACCGGAGTGGAAGAAAGAGAAGAAGGAGAGGAGAAGAAAGAGAAGGATGAAGGAGACGCGGCGTAGGGATTTGTAACCATTACTATTTGCTTGTACACTATTGCTATTTTTACATTTATGAATACATGCGTCGCCCGCTGGCTGCTCGCACGCGCTCGGTCAACCGCGACTCCCGACGGTTGACTTTTTCTTTCTACATCTGATGACTATTATTTTCCACGTCTAACCCTCTGACGCTCGAATCTAGATCCGACGTCAACTGTCGATCTTTCAACCCGCGTTTCGTTCGTTCCGTTTGTTGAAAGTGTGTCCGGTCTTTACACAAAAACGGCGCGTATTTTGGCGGAGCGTTCGACAAAGAGCTCTTTTTCTTTCTCGCGGTCACGTCTTGAGAGTCGATCAGCGCGTCGTAATTTGGACAGTGGAACCACACGAGACTCAACCTTTCTTTTTTATCTTTGCTCGTGATATCACGAAGAACGACTCTGTGTCTTGAACTCTTATACTCTCCGTTTGTCCACGCCATGAGCACGTCCCCAACGTTGACCAGCATCGCGTTCGGAACTCTAGGAACATCAATCCAACGACCTTCTTCTGTTAATATCTGTAATCCGTTCGGACCATCGTCTTCATCAAAAAATAAGCACGTAAAATCCGTCGGGTCTGTGTGAGGTCGAACGAGTAAATCATCATCATCATCCTCATCGTCATCATGCTCATTGTCGTCGTCCTTCTTCTTCTTCTTCTCTATCTTCGTTCTTCTCGCTTCGCTCACGTCGTATTGCAAAGCGACTAAATTCGTCACGTGCTTCCTCGATCGCTCGACGAAATACTCCAACTCATCATCTCTCAGGTTCAAACTCAACGCGAATAATTTGAGCAAGTGCTCAGAAAACTCTTCCATTGATTTGTATAAGCTCGAATACGCGCGTTCGAAACCGGCGACTTCCTCTTCCGAAGGAAACTGATTCTTGCAATCAAAAAATAACGACCGTTCTGGATCGTAATACGGATCCTCCGGACGGTAACTCCCAGTCAACCTCCCGCAGCTAAACTTTTCGTGAAATTCTGGTTTTCGAACGGCGTTTTCCGCGCCGTTTATCGGTATGTATCCCTTTTTAAGCGAGAACGAACGCATCTTCGTTTCCAACGGAAGAGAGAAGAACTCTGAACACTTTTCGCGAACCCGGAGCGCATCGTCAAGAACCTTTGTGATACCCGTCGCGTAGAAGAAACCGGATGAAGTGCAGCAGCGACGCAGTTTGTCCGCTAGGGAGAGGTCAGACGACGACAAGGAGGAGGAGGAGAAGTCTAGGATTGGCACGTCGTCCTCTGGAGAGGGCATGGATTTTTTCTCACGCGATAAACTCTTCTTTTAGATATACAACAAAAACTAGTATGAACGGGACGGCATGTGAAAAAAATGTCAGCGATGACAATCTCTCTTCTTCTTCTTCTTCTTCTTCTTCTTTTTCCCCGATTAACGTCGGTCGGTTTTCCCGTTTCCTCTCTTGCCAGAGAACAAGTGCTTGGGCATTTTCGTGACGATGACTCTGTCGCCTTCGCCGGAACGCGCTTTTTTGCTGGATTTCCTTTGCGCCAAATCGGCCAACCGTTGCGCTTTGATGTTTGCCTCGGTATTTTTGAGACCGGAACCACTCGCGGGCGTTTGTGCGACTCTTTTGGCGACGGACTTGGAACGCGAACGAGAAGAGTGAGTTCGCTTCTTCTCCACGCCTTCCATATCTTCGTCCATATCGTTGTCTCCTTCTTGGAATCGAGATAAGGACCGTTCGCGTTTTCGGCCTCTCGATTGACTTCGCGCTCTTTCCACCGCCTTGTCTGCGTCTAATCCCATGCTCTCTAAAGATTCTTTCATATTTTTCGTCGTGCGTTTGCCTTCCGGATCCGCTTTCGAGGCTGGAATCTTCGACGAGTTCCCCGCGACGGCTTTCTTCCGTCGATGTTCCGCTACTAACTTTTTCTTTCTCAGTTTGATTTCTCCCAACAATTGTTTCTCCTCCTCCGTCAACGGCGCTTCCTTTGGTTCTCTCAAATGCGCTTCGGCTTCCCACTGTTTCTCCAACTCCTCCTCTTCGCGTTCCAACTCGGCTAACTTGGCATCGATTTCCGGGTCGACGAAATCGGCCACGTTTTTCCCGTTGTAAATTTCCGGAACGACGTCGTACTTCCACTCGTCGTTGGCTAACAAATAGTGCTTGTTGAAATCGGCGGAGTAGACGCCCGCGCCGCCGTTTTGCTCTTGTAAGTCTTTTTCCGTGATGATTTTCTCACCTCTCGCTTTTCTCGCTCTCGTTTCCTCCAGACTCGCTGGTATCGACGGCGGTCTAGACTTGGAATCTCTCGCTTTCGGTTGCGCCACATGCAATCGATTCAAAATATCCCCGGCTCTTCGACCGGCTAACTTTTGCTCCACACGCATCGCCAACAATCTATCGCAGCACAAATTTTTTACGTCCGCGACGCCTTCTTCGCTCAACGTGGACATCGTCGGTAACTGTTGGTGCTCGCCGTCGTCCTCGCCTAGCTGCAACGTCGAGGGACCAGCGACAAACTTCCTCATGTCCTCTAACAATTCTCTGTCCGACTCTTTCAATTCCTCTACTTTCACAACGTCTGTTTTATTCAAAGCCACCACCAACGGTTTGTTCGCGAATAAAGGCGCGATGGAGTGAAATAAATCCGACTGTTGTTTAATAGTGAACCCGCACTGCTCGGAAATATCTACGACGTACAAAACTACCGCGCGTAAATGCGCCAAAGCGGTAATGGATTGCATCTCAATCGTGTTCCTCTCGTCCAAAGGTCGATCTAAAATCCCAGGCGTGTCCAAAACCTGCCACCTCAAATACTTGTAATCTGTGTGGCCAACGTATATGCTCTTCGTCGTGAACGCGTACGGCTGCACCTCCACGTCCGCTCTGGTCACTTTATTCATAAACGACGACTTGCCGACGTTCGGATAGCCGCACACCAAAATCGTCCGCGTGTTTGGATCGATGGACGGCAATCTCGACATGTGCTGTCTGACTTGTTCCAAATACGCTAAACTCGCCGCGTGTTTCTTCATCATGGTGCACATTCTCCCCATCGCGGCTCTCTTAAGTTGTTTGCATCTGTACAACGAATCCCCGTACTTCAAAAGCTTCACGTAGTCTTTACTGATTTTATCGATAATATTTCTCGCCGTGTTCAACTGCCCGAGCGCTAACTTGTAGTGATCCTTATCGTACAAAACGTTCAGCAAATCCGAATAAAACGGATGCACGTCGTCCACTCGAGGGAAATCCTCCAATATTCTCGATAATTTCTCGTGCCAACTTTGCTGCGTGTACTTCACTTTCCTCATGTAAAACTGGCGAATGCGCGTGATGGCGTACCCTCGGTGGATGACCGTCGGCGTTTGCCGTTGCGTTTTGGAGAGGACGATATCGATGAAATCTTTCGCGGTCGGGACCGTCGCGATCTTTTTGAAATTGTACTGCATGGTGAATCAAACTCTCTCTCTCTCTGTTTGAGGAACTCCCAGCGATGCTCGCGTTTCTCGTGCGCCTCGGCTTCGATCAAAGCTGCGCTTTCAACGTGTGAAGCCGCCGTAAAAATTTGTCGGCGGCTGTGCAAGGCCCTTCCCGCCCACGACCGTTTAGGGTTTACACAAAGCCCTAAACTGTGCTTGTGGCAAAAAGAAACAAAAAATATTCCTTTTTGAGCACCAAAATCAAATTCTATACGCTCTTACTCGATCGATCCCCCCGTCGGAGCAGCAGAGAGAGAGAGAGAGAAAGTGAGAAGAACAGATAAAAGAAGAATGTCCACCGAAAACAACAAGAAAATTCGCGTCGGCGTGAACGGTTTTGGCCGCATCGGCCGACTCGCGTTCCGATTGGCGTTTGACAATCCGAATCTCGAATTTGTGCACGTGAACGAAGGCGTGGGGAGCGGAGAGTCCTCCGCGTATCTCGCGAATTGGGACAGCGTCCACGGGAAGTGGCAGGGACACTCGATGGAGTTTGACGATGCGACGCAGACGATGCGAGTGGACGATGGTAAAGCGGGCGTCATGACGTATTCGCAAAAGAGGACCCCGGGAGAGGTGGATTGGAAATCGAAGGAAATCGATATGGTTTTAGAGTGTTCGGGGGAGTTTTTGACGAGGGAGAAGTTGCAGGCGTATTTCGACCAAGGCGTGAAGAAAGTCGTCGTCAGCGCGCCGGTGAAAGACGCGAAGAATCCGGTGTTGAACATCGTCTACGGCGTGAACCACTCGGAGTACGATAAAAGTGTGGACCACATCGTCACCGCGGCGTCGTGCACAACCAACTGCTTAGCGCCAGTGATTCAAGTTATTTTGAAGAAGATTGGGATCGTGAGAGGGTCAATTACGACCATTCATAACGTCACGAACACACAAACGATCGTGGACGCGCCAAATAGTAAGAAATCAGATTTGCGAAGAGCGAGGAGTGGATTGGTCAACTTGGCGCCGACGAGTACCGGGAGCGCAACAGCAATCGCTCTGATTTTCCCGGAACTTAAAGGGAAGTTGGACGGGTTAGCGGTCAGAGTGCCTTTGATTAACGGGTCTTTGACGGATATCGTGTTGGATTTACCGAGAGATGTGACTGTGGAAGAAGTGAACGGGTATTTGAAGGAAGCGAGCGAGAACGAATTGAAGGACATTTTGGGTTTCGAGATGCAACCGTTGGTGAGCACGGATTACATCAACGATACGAGAAGTTCAATTATTGACGCGTTATCGACTAAGGTTGTAGATAAGAGACACTTGAAGATGTACGCTTGGTACGATAACGAGTACGGATATTCCGCGAGAATGGCTGATATCGCGAATATGGTCGCAGAATCGATCATGTAAATGCGCGCGCGCGAACAAGAACGCAAGTGATATGCGCATAAAAATAGTAGGTAAAGTTTGTACATGTATGTATGTATGTACCGGTACCAAGTGTACGCACCATGGTATAAATAAACTCTGACTTTTCTCTCTCTCTTCTTCCCTCGATCAATCGTCGGTCGGCCCGGCGCTCAAGAAAAAACGCTTCAAAATCTCCAGCACGCCACCTTTCTTTTTCAACCCAGATTTTACTCGCAACTTTTTCTTTATCGTCTCTCTCTGCGCTTTCGTCAACGTCGTTCCTCTCGAGTCTAAATTCTTCTCTTCATCCTTCAACTTCTTGCTATCGTCCCCGTAATACCTCCCCGCGTTGACTTTCATTTTTCCATCTCTCGTGGGCAACGAATCACCTTCTGATTCCAGAATATCTACCGTCGCCTGTCGAATCGCCTCTTTCTTTGGACCGCACGGCCGTTTACTCGTCAAAAACTCGTACGCCGCGTCTAAACTCTCAAATCTATCGTCCGTCCAATACAAATACGCAATAACCACGGCTGGACTCCTCCCCATACCAGCCGTGCAGTGACAATAAATCACCTCTTCCTCCGACCGATGCATCAACCGGTCGAACTCGCTCGCCGCTTCCGGTAACTGCTCTCGCAGAGAGTCAAAGCTAAAATCGACGATGGGTTGTCGATGCAACAAAACGTTCGCCTCCCTCGCTTCCGCCTCGCGTTCGCCAATGTCCACCTTCCAATACGCAAAGTTGCCATCTTCTTGCGTGTTGAATAAAACCGTCACGTTTTCTTTCTCCTTCAGGTACCCGATGGATCCTTTCTCCCACGGTTGCGTTCCGACTAAAATCGAATCCGTGATTTGGTGGTAGTACAACCCTTTCTCGTGTTGGTATTCAAACGGCGAGGCAGAGTACGCTTTCATGGCTTCGTTGTATTTATCTTCTATGTCTTTGTTCTCATCGTCAGTGGTGGTCTTCTCCTTCTTCTTCTCGTTCGCTGGTGGTACCTTTTGCTGCTCTTCCTCCGCGACCGCTCGCGGTTTCCTCCTCCTCCTCCTCCCTCGCGAAGAGATGAGGTCGTTGGTTCTCGTCGGCGGCTTCCGTACCGGTTTTTTCCCCGCGCCGCTGCTCGTGTTCGTTGGGGTGTTGCGGGAACTTTGAGATGAAGACGAAGAAGAACACGACGCCGACGCGCGCATCCGCGCAAAGTGCTGCTGCGCGCAGCAGGACCCAGCGACGACGACGACCCGCGTCATCTTCTTTTAAAAATGCGTGTGTGTGCGCGAAGAAATGCGTTCAATATATATGTATTAAACGTGCGCGCCGCGCGGTGCGAATTTATCCGGAATTCACCAATTTTAACCTATCGAAAGCGTTTTTCAAACTGGCAAAAAACACGAAGAGGGTGCCTTTTTTAAACGAAGAGGAAAAACAAAATACACAAAGCGCGATAAAAAATACTACAACTACTGCTCTTCGTTTACAACAACAACGCGCGATTTTTGATGATTAAAACTTGAACTTTTTGGCGCTGCTCTTATTACCGTCGTCTTTTTTGCTGTCCGTTTTCCGTTTCTGCGCGCGCGCGTGGTCCTTGACCATGTCGGAAAAGTCTTCGCCGCGACGCGCGGAGGCGTCCTTCTCTTTTTGCTTCTCGAAGGCTTTGCGCAAACCTTCTTCGTCGAGGTTTTCGAGGTCTTCTGGGGCGATGGCGACGTCGACGCCGGAACCGATGGTTTTTTTTGAGGACGTTCCGGAGATGTCGTAGACGCGTTCGGAACCCATGAGCGCGGTGCCGATTTTGGCTCGCTTTTCGCCGATGACTTTGTAGAGTTCTTTTGGTTCGTCTTCTTCGCCCGCGGTGGTGGCGGTTTTGGACGAGCGCTTGCGCAAATCGATCGATTCTGGTTCACCCGCGTCTTCGTCTTCGTCTTCTTCTTCTACTGCTACTTCTTCCTCCTCTTCTACTTCTTCTTCCTCCTCGACTCCCTCTTCTTCCTCTTCCTCGGAATCGTCCTCGGATTCGCTCTCCTCGTCGTCCGAACCAAGCTCGCCAAAAAAGTGATCACCTTTCATGATTGGTTCGTCGTACTTTGTCCTAGCCGTCTGCTTCGCCGCGTTTATGCCAAACACATCGCCGTACAAAGCTCTCCCGTATTCGTCCACGGGCGGTTTACCCCATCCCCCCGGGTGGTATCCGAACTGCGCGCCTTCCGGAATAGGCGCGGATAACCCGGGAATCGGTAATTTTGGGTACGCTGGTGGTGGCCCGTAACGCTGCATGTTAATCAACCACGGCGGAGGCCCGTTGTTCCCATCAATCCCTAACGCCGCTTTTAACTCATCCGATAAATTACCCGGTTTCCTATCGCCTAAGGAAATCTCGTACTCTTTGCCTTCGAAATACAAGTCTCCCATCCTCGTCATCTTCGGTTTCGTCTGAAACTTGAAAAATGCATCGTGCATGACTTGATAGTCGATGTCTATCCGACCTAACTTTGCGGTTTTCGTGTCTTTTACTTTCGATTTCAATGATTTCTGCTCCTCTCGCTCCGCGTACGAATCGCGTAACTTCGCAATTCCCGTCGCCTCGATAAACGCCGGCAACTTGAACGGCGGCTTCTCTATCCCTCTCTTCCCGGCTAAAAACGCTCTCTTTTGACTCCAATGTCTCGGCACTGGCACCGCGTTTCTACTCGCTTTAATGTACACTAAAAATTCCGGATCCCGCGCCGTCGTGTCCCATATTTCGACCACCTCCGGCTTCGCGCACACGCGCTTCAAGTCTGCAATTTGTAACTTTTTCATCTCTTTTCGTTGCTTTCGGGTTAACCCGTCGTTGCGGTTTTTCTCTTCTTCTTCTTCGTCGTCGTCGTCGTCGGAAGAAGAAAACTCCTCTCCGTCGTCCTCTCCGCCGTTCTTCTTCTTCTTCTTCTCCTTTTTCCTCTTCTTCTTTTCTTCCTCTCTGGCGATTCGATCGTCCTCTTCCTCCTTGGTCAAAACCTTCTCCCCGTGATTCGCCGGCTTCTCCACGAACGCCTCGAACACTCGCCGCATCTCTTCCGGCATGTCCGCGTCCAACGTCTCCAGCGGCGCCGCGACGTACTCCACCTCCACCGTGCTCTTTTGCTCCCGCTTCTTTGCCGTTTCTTCGTTCTTTTTGTTCTTCTTCCCATCGATGATGGGAGTCGATGATGATTTCGCCGGCGCCGAGTTCTTCTTCTTCTCCTCCAGAAGTCTCGCTTTCGCGAGCTTCTTTTTTAACCGGCGCTTCTCCGCCACGCCCATGATTCTTTTTTTGTTGTTTCGCGCTGATTTCTCCTCTCTTTCTCTCGTTGGCGCTCGAAGGGGCGAATAAAGCGGGGTCGATCTCTCTCTCTCTCGCGCGCGCTCTTTTCTCTCTCGCTTTCGAGTCGAGAGCGCTTTGGAGTAAATTCAAGTACACATGTTTAGGGTTTCAACCGGAGAAAAAAACGCTCCAAAAATATTTTCGAGATCCGCATCTCCCATTTCGTCGTTCCCGAGAAAGAAGAAGAAGAACCCCGCGCGCGCGCACAGAAAAAAAGTAAATGACGAGACGAAGTCCCTCTCTCGCGCGCTGGAAGCACCGGGTGCTCTTCCGCGCGTTTGCTTTTTTTCTCGTCGCGGTTTTTGTACCGTTTCTTCTCGAGGGCGCGCGCGGACAAGAGCAAACGAACTACCCCGCTTTTTCTTCCTCCTCTTCTTCACCTTTGGCGTTTGATTTTTTACGAGAGGCGTTGCTGAGCGCGTTCGCCGAAGAGCAGACCGATCAGAGCGCGATTTGGAACGTCGTGAGAGCGTTCGGAGAGAGCAGAGGCGGAGACGGCGTGTCGTGGGCGGTTTTGAAAGAAGCCTACGAACGGTTGAGTGGTGGCAGCAGCGAAGATGATGGTAGATCGACGAGTTCAAGTACGAGCGCGACGAGCGCGACGACGAGTCGGGACGCGTTTCTGAGCCGGTTGATGCAAAGCGTCGCGGATGGAAGTTTTGGCGATGGGAGCTTAGTGGAATCCTTCGGAGGTGAGGATGATTTTTTTAGCGGAAGAGAGGCGTTCTTAACGAGGATGTTGCAAGATGTCATTCAGTCCGGCGAAGAAGGCGCCGTTCTCGGCGACGGGACCTTTGCAAATCGGGTGATTGAAAATCTAAACGCGGTTGAACCGAGAGATGCGTTGAGGTCCTTGATCGAGGCTATTCAGACGTCATCATCAGGAGATGATAACATCGTGCAATCACTCTCTGGAATCGGGACTTCGTCGTTGCCGCTGACGGATGAAATTCAGTCGGAGATTTCGAGGCGATTGCACCTCGCCGCATCAAGGCTAAATTTCACTGTGAGTGAGAGTGGCAACTTTACCAGCGAAGAGGTGCGCTTATTGGGCGAGAAAATAATAGAAGATGCCATTTTGTCATCCAAAAGCGACGGCGAAAGTACCTCGGTATCGTTCGAGTCCAACTTTGCGCCCCACTTGAGAGAAGTATTTTTGAGCTTTTTCTCGACTTCGCTACGGTCCGTGGTAAACACTACAACAACGAGTACTACGGAACAGGCAAACAACGCTGGCGAAGATGTCACGAATGCCTCCTCATCGGAACAAGCAAACATTGCTGGCGCATCAAACACCGATTTAAATGTGTTGGTGCACGACTCTATACAAGGCGCCATCGACTCTGCGGTGCGTTTTGCTTCGGATATTTTGTTCATGAACGCCGGACGAAACTCGTCATCTGCAAATACCGACGAAGTCATGGCGTTATACGACAGGGTCATCGGTATAATGTCTTCCTCTCGCAATATCTTCACGCAAGTCCTCGCTGATGCCGCCGAAACGAACACCTACGACGACGATGATCGCGAATCCGACACTCTGCGCCGAGCGCAACAACTTCTCGAGGCCTTTCGATCAGCCAACATCGCGAATACAAACACCGACGACGATCAAGTTCGAGAAATGGGTGGCGATGAGTTTTCAAACGCAGGACGACTCAAAGATAGAATCATATATCCTCCTTCAGCGGCGAAACAACAAAGCACCTCGAGACCTCCCGAAGGCTTCAACAATCGCGCGAAGAAACTCCTCATCGCTTTCTCCGTGCTTTTCGTCGCTTCATTCATCTCAATCGGCATTTTCAACCGATATTATTCTCCTTCCGCGAAAGCGCGTCGCATGAACATGATCGTCCCAGAAGTCACCGACCAGCACGTTAACGAGCAACCGTCGTCAATGACGCACCGTCACGCGAACACCAAAGAAAGCCGCGCCGAAGAGAGACGGGAAAGACCGCCGACGTCGCCGCCGGGCGAACGACAAAATAGCGAGGCCGCGGAAGAAACGACGGCGCACCCGATACCGCCCGCATCGGTAAACGGCAACCAATTCGTCGTCAGGAAATCGTCTCTCGTTCATCGGGCTCCGAGCTCGGGCTTTTGAACAACGAGAGATGCCTGTATTTTGAGCTTTTGTATGTGCGTGTAAAATTTTTCATCTCTCGTTAGTTAAACAAAAGTTAGTTACAAAAAACGACCCCTACAGCTGCCCTACGCTCGTAAATCTTTACAAAAACTGTCCCTTGAACTCGCGCAAAGATGCCTCGCAAACTTTTCGCCCGCATGGAATTGGAGGACCGCGACCCGGACGGCTTCAAGTTCCCTTCTAATAAAAACAACAATCGCTCGAATTCGAGCAAACCGAAACAAAAGAACCACGAACACAACAAGAATAAAATGCGAGGAGGGATTCAGTTTGTGCGGGGAAATGTGGCCGAAGAAGACGAAAAGAAACAAAAAGCGGAATTCAAAGAGTGGATGCGCTCGGCGTACGGGGAAGAGTCTGTGACGAGCGAAGGGCTCGGAGAAGCGATTCTGGAACACGTTTTTGGTTTGGACAAATGGAACAACTCCATGCTCGACGAGGAAGAAAAGTTCCGGTTGAAGAAGAAAGAATTTCAAAAGTTCGTCAAAGATATGGGCATCAAGAGCATCGAGGAAAAGGAGAGACTCGAGAAGAAAAATTGGAGGATATGCGAGAAACGGGACAATGAAGCGCGCTCAAAGGAGAGCGGCGATGTCGACGACGAACCGTCTTCTTCTTCTCCTCTGATTGTTATTCCGGCGCACGTGCGAGATCTCATCTTGAAAAAAGTAGGCGTGAGGACGGCGGCGGCCGTCGCGTGCACATGTAAGGAGCTGAGAGACGACGTGAAAGAACAAAGGAAGCGGGCGACTGGGAATTTTAAGTTACGATCCTCTGATGTGAGAGGAGAAGAAGATGTGAGGTACATTTTGCTGGCGTATCCAAACGTGACTGGCGTGACTGTCGATAAATTGAATCACCATCGACCACCGCTGGAACGCTTAGATTACACTGAACGTCTGTCTCCTAGAAAGCGCACGCTTAAAATGATGAAAGAAATTCTCGTCTTCACTCATTCACACAAGAATGTCAGTCGATTAGGATTTACGAATAGCGGATTGGACTTTAGCGACTTCTTGCGAATTTTGTGTGAAAGTGCACGGGAGTGTCATTCCTTTGATTTTTCCGGGAACAATACGGGCGAAGAAATCGGCGAAACGACGTCCGGTATCGGTTTTCGCCCCTCAGCCCTTTTGGATTACATGGTTCGTAAGGAAATCTTTCGCAGGGTCGAAGAATCGAGTTTGCAATGCGTACCCCCATCGTTCAATCCATTTGTACAGCTGTTGTGTCAAAAATTCGCTTATGGAAAGTCCATCAAGGATGAGATGAGAAAAATGTGTAAGGAATTCCTTGAAAGACGTGGTATACCGATGCCGATATGGGTACCCAAACCTGTTGTGGAGTTGAACGTTTCAAATTGCGGATTAAAACATTATTTCGATCTGTTCTTTTACATGGCAGCGTTTCGAAGGTTGAAGCGATTGGACGCATCGAGAAACAGCGAGTTAAATATCAATTATCCCGAATCATGGATGTTAGAAGATAACCCTTCTCATTATCACTCGTATGACGACGGAGACGAGTACGGTCATGTGGGTGAAGACTGTTCGGTTGAATATTTGAACTTGTCGGGCAGCGCAACGACGCGTATCCTTTTCTCCCCAAACATGCAGTTTAATCCCTGCGCGAGCTTCAAGAAGTTGAAAGAGTTGAACTTGAGTGCATCGAAGTCGTTGAAATTTGTTAATCTTACGTATTTGCCGAGTTTAGAGGTGCTAAATCTCGTGAATTGCAAAGAGTTACACACTCTCAAGTTATATTACTTGCCATCGTTGCACACGCTGTCTCTCGACATTTGCAAAAAACTGGAGAATATAGTTTATCAATCTTCAGAGATTCACAGCGATGATGTCATATTCGAAGCTTTGAGTTCTATCGAGAGTAAAATTGAAAGTTTACGAAAGCTTTCGATGAACCAATGCGACGCACTTAGTGAGAACGTGCATCGGCAGTTGTTACAATCGGCAGTAAATCTCGAGCACTACCGTTGCGAAGGATTACATAGTGAGAGTATGCGAGAAGTGCGCATACCGAGCACGTCTTTGGTTTCCGTTGAAATGAGCGGATGCAAACAGATCCAGTGCATACTCTTGAACTCGCCAAACTTGAAGTTGCTAAGAGCGAGAAATTGCCGGTATTTAAAAGATATTCGAGTGAATGCAAAGCGACAACACGCCGCTGGCGTGGGAACGATGGTGGAAATTGACGTAAGAAATAGCGCGAAATTGGTGAGCGTCACGGGATTACGCGTCGATCGATCTACGCGCATATTATCAGGCGGTGCGACATCGTTAGAACGCATACAGTCGGTAGATTAGGTTAGTTCAGATTTTTTTAGACTTGAAACTAATTATTCTTGTAGCAATACATTGCATATATCTAACTATAAGTTGTTGCCAACTTCGATGCCAATCATAATCATATTCGACAACGCGTATAACAAAATCAACGTCACGCCGAAAGGCTTCGTCACCCGAAACCGTTTTGCTGGAACATACGTCAAGCTTAAAAGCAAACTCGCGAACAAAAACATGAAGCTAATCGGAATGTTTGCGTGCGTCAGTAGCGTCAACGGCGCCGGTGATAGCTCCATAGCTTGCAACGCAAACGCTAAACCCAAACCGATGCACATGTTGAACATTGGACCTGAATAACACGCCGCAACCGCCATGGTTGGTTGGCCACTTTTTGCTATGACAACGTCGGCGACTAAATCGCCAACAGAGTTCCCCCACGCCAAGACAGTCACCCCTAAAACAGCCGGAGATATCCCGGAAATGTGTCCTAGAACTGTCAAACATTCGAGCAACTCCGTCGCCGCTAAAGAAATCCAAACTATAGACGTTCCAAACGCTAATGCGAGCGCTAACGGCCAATATTCCGGTTGGTACGAGTGATTCGACGCGACGAAAACCGCGCACCCGACCAATGTCGACGGTATCAAAACGCACATCCACAGCGGTAAAAAACCCACGAAATCGTTCCCGATTAACGCCTGCGCGTCCACGACGTCTTTGACCTGATGCAATAATAACAAAGGCCCAAGCGCGACGGAAGATAACGCGTAAAATCGATTCCATCGTTCTGGCTCCGCGGAAGGTATCGTCATTCGTCTGCACACGTCTAACGGCGCGTGCGCGAGCGCTTTAAAGAAACCGTACTTTGTATTTCCGCGCGCTTGACACCATCTGACGATGTTTTCCCCGAGAACTTCGTGCGCCGGCGGTTCGTCCATCCAATCGACGACACCCATCTCTCTGTCTACTGTACCTACTAGTTGTTGTTCCTTGACATCTGCGCCGCTATGATTACCCCCCACCACGTCGCTCATCGATTCTCCTCCTCCGTCCCGCATCAGCCTTTTCCTTCTCTCTCTCACGTCCGAAACAATCACCAAACACACAAACGCTAAATAATACATAATAAACCCAATCGCGTGTCTCGGATACACCTCCCCACTCGTTACCACGTAACATACTAAAACCGCGCCAAAGAAATAAAACCACGCGTCTCTCAAGAACGCGCCTCTCGGTACTTCAAACGGCGCGGCGACCACGGCCACGGCGCCAACCACCCCTCCGCTCACAAACATCCCCGCGCTGACGATAGCACCAATCATCCCAGCCCCAATCTCTCCGCTCCCACCATCTCCGCTAGAAAAAGCCGCTAAAGACGCAAACACATCCGGCGCTCCGTTTCCTAACGCCAACAAAGTCACCCCGGCGGTATTCGGCGACAGCTGCAACACCTTCGCCACTTTGCGAACCACCGGGCAGAAAAATTCCTCCGCCGTGTCCCCTAAAACGTAAAAAGAAAGGATCACGACGCCTATCAGCGTCACCACGGACAACGTCTGGTACTCTTGCATCGTGCAGTGGTGGAAATAGAGGTAATTCGTGATTGCCGATTCCGTGTCCGAGTTGCATTCGTATTTTTGCACGTGCAAGCACTTGTCCACGCTTTGGTTGATGGCATACGGAGTGCAGTAACTCGTCGTCGTCTTCGTTGTCGCGTCTTCTTCTTCGCCGAGCATCGAACGCCTCCAGCTCGCGCGATGCTCGAACGCAATACCATCGTCGTTGTCGCTCTCCGAACGAACGCTCCTATTATCTCTCACGTCGTCGCCGCGTGGAAACCAAAACGCCATCGACACTCCAATCGCCAACAGAAAGAATTTCACCGCGAACCGTTCGGTTCGATGCGCCTTCCGAAACCGTTTTCGATGGTCCCATCGACGCCACATCTCCGCTTCTTCTTCGGAGACGACGTTCGAGGAGGACGGCATCGTGTGCGAGAGAGAGAGATTGCTGTCTTCTCGACGGGCGTCTCTCTTTTCTCTCTGCGCTGCTGCAAGTGTGTCGCGGGGAAAAAGTTTGAAGAGTTGAAAGAGAGGAGAAACTTGCGCTTGTTTCGCCGCCGCGACGGGCACTCGGGATTAATCGAAACGAACGAAAAAAAGAGAAGAAGAACTGGAAGCGCGTGAAATGCGTGTGCGAGTGTATCTTTTGCTGCTAGTATGTTACTTGTATTAAAAACTCACGTGTGATTGATTGTAGGCGACGGACGCGCGAGCGCGTGTTCTCAGCCTCACAAACGTAGAAGAAGCCAAACATGGACATCGGTGGACCCAGAACATATTAATCCAAATCCGCGATGCCCAACACGTTCACCAAAAGCTTAATCTGGTCGATGAAATCAACGCCCGTCGCATATTCCGTCATCATGCCGACTAACAGGCCGAACATGGTCCATCTCCCGTTGTTGATTTCATTCTTCTTCGTAAACCCAAACACCGTCGAGTCTTCCACTAATTGCTGATACTGCTGCTCTTTGAAGTATTTCACCATCTCTTTCGCTTTCACGCGCTGGTATTCGACGGTGGTGTCTTTTTTACTACCGCCGGCGGAGGCGTCCGCGGAGACTCGCACCGTCGTCGTCGTCGGCGTCGTCGCGGCCGAAGCTCGGGAAAAACGCATCGACGAAGATCTCGACGTCGACGCTTTCATGGTCGAAGAGACGGAGTTTAACGGTCTGAACGAGAGCGAGGTTTGCTGTTGTTGCGCGATGGAAAACATGACGCTCGGGAGATTTTCGTTGTTCGTCGGTGCGTTTTTTTGCGCGAGGGCGTGTTTGTCTCTCGCTCGGACGGACGTGCGAGCTTTTAATGCGTGTGGATTAGTGGTGACGTTGGCCTATCCTTTTTGCCACGCTGGAGGTTTAGGGTTTCATTTTTTGAATCAAAACCCTAAATGACAAAGTTCTAAAAATTCAACGCGTTACGGAGAGTGAGAGCTGTTCGTTTTTTCCCCACTACATCGCGCTTTCGTGGGACGCCGCGAGTGCGTGCGTGTGCGTGCACGAGAGAGATTGGAAGAAAGAGAGAAAAAAGCAGAGGGTGGTGATGTCTGTTCCTTTATCTTCTTCTTCTTCTTCTTCTTCTTCTTCGCCGAGAGGTTTCCAAGCCGCTCGCGAGCGGGAACGAGAAGAACAACAACAACAATTTGAGTTTCTGAAACGCAGCACCGACGCCGGTCGGTATTTGTCCTCCTCGCTCACGAGCGCGTGGACGGACGAGAAATGGATGGAGATTTTGAGCGTTATTCTGAGATGTTTGTTCGCGCTGTTCGCGGTGGTCGTCGCGCTGTTCGCTCTGGCCGCGTTCGACCGGATGAAACGAGAAGGAGAAGAAGCAGAGGAGGAGGAGAAGAGGACGGCGTTGGCAGTTAACGAAGAAGAAGAAGAAAGAGAAGAAGAACAGAAAGTGATGACGACGACTCAGACGACGGAGACCACGACTTTAGAAAACATACAGAATATGTCCGAAGAAGAGCTGCGAGTGCTCGAGCTTTCGGTGAAAATGCGAGACGTTTTGAGCAAAGAGAAGAGCAACGCGTTGAGCGAGGCGCGGCTCTCGGTGGAGCGAAAACAGTTGGAAGCGAAATTAGCCGGTTTGGATTTGAAGAAAGAATCGAACGAGACGATGAAAACTTCGAACGATATGAAGAGGGAGAGTTTAGAGCTTAAGATGAAACTGAGCAGGGAGAAAGTTTTTAGGGAGGACGTGGCGGACGCGTTGAGAACGGGATTGATTGTCGTTTGCGGAGCGCTCGTTTATTTCGGGTGGAACGTCATTCGAGACGCGTGGTTGAACGAGAGCGAGATTTGTTTCTCGCCGTCCTCGTCCTCTTCCTCGTCATCTTCCGCCTTCTCCTCGTTCTGGTTTAAACCTTCGAATGTTGGTGTCTTTTTTTCCACGCTTACCACTCGCTTGGAGAAACTGTGGTGCGTCTCCAAAACGTTCGCCAAAGCAGCCTTCACGTCGGTCGCGAGTTTGTACTGTTCCAAAGTAGTCGTCAAATTTGGTCTCCTTTCCGGAACAAACTCCACCGTCTCTCCGCTTTCTTCCATAGCGTTAACTTTAGGCGTTGGCGGAGGCTACCTCGGTCACAAATTCGTCCGATATTTACACGGCGACGAGACTGCTTTTCTCTATTTATGGTCCGCGTACGTCTTCGTCGTGTTTCTCGCGAACGAATCCGCCGAGCACATCGGTCGGGAAGTTTTAAAGTCCACCCTGCGGAGGATACTTTTTAGAGTCGCGTTAGGTTTCGCGGTTCCTTTAGTCGTCGCGAGCGTGCCGTTTAGCCGTTGATTATGTAAAATAGGTAGATAATGCGCATAGAGTAGCACTCCGAGTAATTGGTTTTCTTTCTCTTTTTTCCTTTCTCTTTTCTCTCTTTTTTTTTGAATTCTTCCCCACACAACGGAGGACTTTTCCACATTCCGAGGGAAAGGGAGTTCTCGTGCGCGGGGGGCTAGTGCGCGCCTTACGATGGCAACGATGGACGCCACTTTAAGACGCGACGACACCAATGACGTCGATTTCATCGCTCTGACGACGAAAAAACTCAACCACTCGATCCCATCCATTCGCCAACGCGCGTTGGAATCGTTACATTTCAAAATCAAATTCAATTTGCTCCCGACGCTTTCTTCCGTGACATCGAACGAAGAGTTGCTGGAGACGTTGCTAAATGCGTTGGATTTTGAACGCGTCGAAGTCGATGATGGTAGTAATGAACGCACGTCCAGTCCAGTCGTGGCTGTTTTGTTGACGCTCGTTCGAAAATCCACGAAGCAAGAGTTGGTTGCGTTCCAAAGAACCATGAGAAAGATACGAGGCGACGCGGTGCTGCGACGGATCGCGGCGGATTGTAAACTGACCGTCGGGAAAGAGTGGATGAGCGACGAGATTGACACGTACTTTAAAGCGAAGAGAAGAGCGATGGTTATGCAAGTGGGTAATGATTATGTCGCCGAGGAGGAAGGAGAAGCTCCTTTAGCACCAACAGAAAGTTTCAACGCGAAGGAGGAGGAGATTCGGAGGCGGTTGAAGAGATACGAGGACGAAGAATTGAGAACGTCAACGAGGAGCGAGCGGACGGTGACGGTGACTAGGATTCCTGAAGTGCCAAGGATGATGAAGTGCGTGAGCTCAGACGGGTCATTCGGGAAGAAGCTGGTGTCGCGACGACGACGACGACGAGGTATGGACGAGGAAAAGAAGAGCGAATATGACATTTTAAGGAAACATTTGACGCAGTACGAACGGACGTTGAAGACGACCATGAACGTCGATGTTTTACTTGGAGTTTTGCGAGCATTGCGAGAGAACGTTTTGAGCGACTGGGGCGTGCAAGCGTTCGTGCTGGCAAATCCAGAAAGCGGGATTGTGAGAGTTGCCTGCGATATTTTAGTGTCGTCTTCGTATAGCAATAGTAATAGCGGGGACGAAGATGATGGAAGGGAGGAAGATTTCTTACATTTAGACCGCTCGGTAGTTTCGCTAAAGCGAGAAGCTATGATATTCTTAGCAGACGTGGTGTTGGGATTGAAGTCCGAGCTATACGAGAATAGAAGCGGAGGTACTAATACTAGCACCAAGGAGTTAGAAATCTACGACGATGACGATGTGCGTTACGATTACGCCGAGTCCACGCGGCGACGGGAAGTCATCTTCTCTCAGAGAGAAGCGTATCACGCACAAGAAGGTGACGATGGTATACTTGATGAAGATGTCACCAACATGTATTATTATCACTCCGTGCACGCGTTGCCGATTGCGCACGCCATCGCGGAAGCGTTCATCTCGTGCGCGAGATATCCGTCTCTGTGCGGGGAAACGTGTGAACTCTTTGAACGATGTTTTCTCGAATGCGATGTGCTGGAGCTCACTGACATCGACGCGAATACGAATGGAGCGCATCCTTCTTCACTCGTCCGCTTGAAAGGATATTTACGCGCGTGGAACGTATCGGGTGCGAGGTCAGTCGGTGACTTTGGCGCGAATGCTTTGTGTTTCATCACGTCTGAGAAGCTCGCCAGATTCGCCAAAGGCTTGGACGTCGTTGAAAATTCAAAGAAGTTCAACAGCATTGATGACATATACGACGATGCCGACGAGGAGGAAGAAGGTGCAATTTTGCGCGTCGACGATACATTGATTAAGAGCTGCGTGGAAAGACTCGACCAATCGGATTCGCACGAAGAGGCGCACAGTTTGCTGGATGCCATGTTTATCATGCGAGCGCTCGGCGGAGGTGATTGTTTGCTCAAATCGCTATCGAGTTCAACTCAAACCGTATCTGGTATTTGGGAACGGTTTTTACTTGTCAAACCAAAAACGGTGAAAGACACGGCGCTCTGGTCGCACATGTTGAGACTGCTGAGTGGGTGTTTGGGTAGTAGTTCTAATTCGGGAGCAGTAGGCGAGGAGAGAGAGCACGCGGTTCGATTTTTAGCATACGCAATTGCAAAAGTAGGCGCGCACGCGTGTCGTCAAGCACTTCTGGAGACAAAAAATCGTCGCACGTGTGACCGCGATGAGAATATCGATCCAAACGTACAGAGAAAAAACGGCAATATCGAAGATTCGCGTCCAGTCTGGTTGAAGCATCCCATAGCGATCGAACGCGAGCTAGAAAGGAGCGGCGATGCCAGTGGTGTTCGGAGATTGACGTTTCAGGAAGTTTTGAGAGATGTCCGGGACTGTTTAGAAGCGCTTCTGCGCGTTTCATTGAACACGTCTTTAAATGTTGTGAATGTGTTTGCAAAGTCAGTCGAGTTTACGAACTCATTATCGTCCGCCTTGAAAAATCCAAGGAGGAGAGTTGAATACGGCTCGTTGGTTGCGTGCTGCGATTCCATCTATGCGTTGGCAACAATGGCGAAACGAACGAGGAAGCGTAAAATGCTGCACACCGATGCGCTTTGCGAGTCGTGTCTTCCAGAATTACTGTGCGTCGTTGAGCGCACGGCGACGAGCATCGTGATTCATTTCGACAAATTTCGTTCGAGCAATACTTTCGACGATGTGTGCGGTGGAGAAGCGTTGTTGGAATCCGCCCTTCTCGCGATTATCGAAGTGTGCGAAAATACGTCTTCGCCTGTAATATGGACAGAAAAGTTTGGCGCATCATTTGAAAACACTTCAAACATTTTACTTAGTCTCGTCGCGCGAACGAGTTCGGCTGATTCATTAGCGTCCTCGAAATCACCGCGATGCGTGGCTCTGATTTTTGATTTGGTCGCCATGCTATCGGCGGCATTTCTCGATGACGGTCAAAATGCAGTCAAAGACATCGCTTCGTGTCAGCGCGTCCGAGAATTCGTATTCGCATCAACCTGGTTCGATTGCGCAAGTTTGCACGCCATAGATAAGAGTAATGCATCTATATCTCGTTATCGTGCCGCGGTATGCGTAGCGCAGATTCTCTCGAGCGTGGCGAAAGATGAAACGTCGCTCTTTGACCACGAGGCGCCTGGTTTAGATCCAGGTTCCAATCACAACGGCGGTCGAGTCTCAATGATTTCATTACTTTCACGACGAAAGCTATGGATAACGTTTGCACGGCTTCTCGAAGAACCCACAGGCACGGATCCTCTCGTCGCAAGAGGCGTTGCAAGCGCCATGGTCGCGTGCGCGCGTGTCGACGTTGTCACTGCAAAGGAAGCCTTTTCGGAATTCAATATGTGTTTAAAGAATTGGCTGCGACCAAGAAAGACAAAGACGGCAGCAGAAGGTGAGATCCACATGCACAGATGTGCAACGTCTGCAAATGTTTCAAAATTACTCGGTTTGTTCATCGTCGGCGAGCGTCTGAACGCGGACGATTACGAGAGCGATTATGCGTTGAAAGCGCGACCAAACAGTCCTGTTTACTATGCGTTGTTCGATGTTCTGAAATCTGCGCAATTGAAGGGCGAGCGCGCTATGCTTTCTTTAGTCGAAATACGAGCAGCGTCATCAGCTGCGTTAGCCATTGCTGCTATGCTCGACGGAGAGTATAGCAATGGTTTGTCATCTGCAGGTGATGGTTTTGCGAAGAGGGATACTCATGGAGACGATAACGCGCGAGGAGATTTGTGCGAGACGACTTGCTCGTTGCTCGAAATGTCGCTCGCGGCTACCTCTACCGTGTCACCGTTGTCGCAAGGTCTTTTTGCATTGATTGCAACGATGTTTAGTTGCGAACGAGCGAGCAGAGATGCCTTGACCTTTGATCCTGAGGAAGACGAAGACGAGGACGAGGACGCTGATGAAGTGCGGCCGAAAACACCGCCGCTTATCGACATTGAAAATGATGGCGATGAAGTGTTTGGAGCAGGAAACGCTACGAAAGAAGACACGTATTTACCTCTTGGTGCGAGACTATCTCGCATTCTCTCGAGAGCGTTCGTACCCCGCATCACTGGTCGAGGTATCGCCATTGATGACGCGAGAGAGGATGATGATTCGTATGGAACCGTCGCGTCTGCATTTCAAAACGTACTCGCCCACTGCGCGAGCGCAAAATTTGAAATGATTCGTTCTGGTTCTCTCGATCTCGTGTTGAAGAGAGTTGTGAGTGAAAATATCGACACGCGCGGCATCTCATTTTGTTTGCGTGTTTTGCAACACGCGAGCTTCTCGACTCCAACGTTTGATGAAGAAAACGACGACGATGACGAAGGAGGAGGAGAAGAGCACGCGTCATCAATGAAACTTCGAGAAGCAGCTTCGTTGGTGAAAAACACAACGTTGATGAACTACAACGGCGTTTTGGTCTTTGAGAAGCTCTTTTCTCTTCTTTTTACTCCTGGTCGAACCACCACCGTCGCATTGACGCCGCTCTCAAAGCGCGTCAGAACGGAACTTCGCGACGCGTACCTCGCCATGGTGACCAATTTTATCCTCGAGTCAGATGAGTTTAAGCGCGGCATTTGCAATGCGACGAAGAATAGCGGCGAAACGTCCTTGTTCAATCGCCTCAGTTCTTTCCTCTTCCGCGAAAAGGAGAAAACAACCCGACTTCGGGATCCTTTGAGCTTTGCCGAGGAAAAGTTCATTCCTTCGACTACAATGGCGCGCGGCGTGAAGCTTCTCTCCTCGCTTTCCACGTTTTCACTGACTCGAGCGCAACTATCTCGCTCCGTGTTCATCGAGAAGTGTTGCGAAATGATTGCTCGTTTCTCCATGTCGGGAGCGGCGAATGCAAAGAACCGTTCACAGTTTGATTTGAAAATCGAGTGCGACGCAGCCATTGATGCGCTGTGCGTCCTTTCCGGATCCGACGAAGACGGCGCGAGACTCTTCTTACGATCGTGCAAAATCAACATAGTGGGCCTCCTCGTGGACTGTTACGAATATGCGGACAACATCTTCGATGAAACCGTGCACGACGAGAATGGACTCGACGACGACAGCGACTACGAAAAAGAAACGCCATCATCCCATTCCTTTCTCCTCACCAAACGTAAACTCCTCCTTCTCCTCCACAACCTCTCCTTCGCCGGCGACGTCGCCAAAGCGCACTTCTGCGCGAAAGCCAGATCAATCGACGTGCTCATCGAAAGCATCGAAAATTGCAGTTACGACCCACACTCCGCGCTGCTCGGTGCCGCCACCCTCCTCTCCCTCGCGAGACGAGGCGCACGAGTCTTAGCCGCGCTTCGTCGAGGCGACCGCGAGGACCGCTTGCGCCGGTGTTCTCGCGTCCTCGGCGAACGCGTTTCCTCAACCGCGGCGCCCGCATCGAACGCGCGAAGCGAGTTGACGACGCTCTCCAAAGCATCGAAACGGTTAGGCGAGATTTTGAAAGCCTTAGCGATCATGGAAATCGAGGAATAGTCGACGCGTTAAGTATGACTTCAAATAAAGCCTTTGAATAGTGTTTATAGTTTTTTAGAAGAATAGATAGAGAGTTTTGAAAGTAGCGCGTAGAAGACGAATTTAATTCATTGAAAGAGACCCGCAGAGAGTTGTTCGTTTCCCGAAAAGTTCTCCTGAACTTCCCGTTATAATAAAGCGCGATTTCCACACACACTCTGCCCTCTCTCTCTCTCTCTCTCTGTGTTTTTTCTCTCGTCGTCCTGAGAGAGAAGAAGAAGCGCGACTGAAGCAGAGCAACGATGACATCGTTCTGAGACCGGAGCGCATCGATAAGAAAGAAGAACAAAAAAGAATCATGCGCGAAAGCGGTGCAAAGGCACGCAAAATTGGAAGACGGAGGAGGAAAATCGAATCGCGTTTGGCGCTCCTTCTCTTCCTTCTCTTCTTCGCGTCGTTCCTTTTCTCCTCCTCGCATTTCTTCCTCGCGAGGACGAGGACGAGTGTCGCTCTTGCGATCGAGCCCCGCGGCGGCATCAACGCGGACGACACGAATAACAACGCGGAACTGTCGACGATTGCGAACGATGATGCTGCTACTAATAATGAGAAGAAGAAGAACGGAGAACAACCGTTGCTCGTGGCCACTTTGGACGGTTCGGTATCCGCGGTGGATGCAAAGACCGGGAAGTTTTTGTGGTCGTTCGATACTGGGAGCGCGTTAGTGCACGCGTCTTCTTCTTCTTCGTCGTCGTCTTCGAGCGGAGGTGATGGAGGAGAGGACGAGAGTGGAGAAGGGAGAGGAGGGGACGGCGCGCGCGGAAGTTCGAGCAGCAGCGTCTTCCCCGGCTTGGACGGATCGTTATACGTGGCTCGACGCGGTCGGTCGTCCTCTTCCGCGGCGGATATTTTCAGCGGTGCTGGTAGCAAGACGGAGTTTTCTATTTCTCGTCTTCCGGTGACGACGAGAGATTTAGTCGAAGCGAGTCCGTCTGTGACCAACGACGGGGCGGTGATCGTCGGCACGAGGAAGACGACTGTTTTCGCGGTGGATGCGGAAAGCGGTGAGATTGTGAGAACGTTCGATCCGGAGACGGATGATTTAGATGATGACTCGGCGTTGAGAGGAAGTGAAAATGACGAGGACGGAGAGAATGGCGGCAGGACGATTGTGTTACTCGGGAGAACGGATTACGCGGTAAAATCCATCGATGCGGTGACGGGAAAGGTGAGATGGAACGTCACGCACGGGGACTTGCGCCCAGTCGGAGGAGGAGGAGCGGGGGACAATAGCGACAGCAACAACGTGGGATACCTAGGAGGTAGCGACGCCAGGAATGGCGATAAATTACAAATCGGGGCGAATAATGCGTTGAGTCGAGTGGATGAATCTGGAAATATCGTTTGGACGACGCGAACGTCTTCGATGCCGCTCTCGGTGATTAATGAAAGAGGAGAAAATGTACTAGGAACAGGTAGCAGTGGCAGAAATACTGACGATGGTGACGGCAACAACAACAATAACGAAGTCACTGTAGGTGCACACGCGGGTGGTTACTTTGCTTTACCAAACGGTGGTGGAGTAGGTGATCCCGTCCGTGATGGGAGTAGTGGTGCTTTAGTCGTGCCGAAATACGGCGAATCGAGCGCGTTGACGAACTTTGTTGTCGGCGATAATCCAACCGAGGACGATTGGGCGTGCATGCCGATGGAACTGAAGAGTATTGTCGAAATGCAAGCGGAAAAAGGCAAGATTGAACGAAGCTTATTACCTGGTGGAAAGAAGAAAGATGAGGAGAATGACTCCTCATTCGGATCGAAGGTTACTTTCACACAGTTTTCGTTTGTCGCGATGGCAGGCACGCTTGTCGTCGTGGTGGGTGGAACTGTGATGTTGAAGTTTCTTCTTCAAAGACAAAAAGTCACACCAGGGGCGAACAGCAGCGATGCCGTTAATACCAACGTGGGTGAACAGCAGCAACAACAACAACAACAACAACCAGCGCTCACTCCTTCGCAAAAGAAGAAAATGAAGAGAAAAATGAAAGAACAACGCGAAAAAGAGATGCTCGAGTATGCGCAGAATGCAAACGAATCGAAGAGTATAATCGGATTCCCAGAAGACGGAGAGGCATCTAGAAGTGCCATGAAAGTCGGACGCTTACTCGTAAAACCGACGGTTCTCGGGTACGGTTCCTGTGGGACAGTGGTGTTTGACGGCGAACTCGACGGTCGCTCGGTCGCAGTGAAGCGGTTGTTGGCGCAATTTCATGAGCTCGCTCGCAAAGAGCTCGCCGCTTTAATTGCAAGCGATGAACACCCGAACATTTTGCGATGCTTTGCCATGGAAGAAGATAAAGATTTCGTGTACGTGGCGTTGGAGCGGTGTGAAACGACGTTACAAGCGCGCGCGACCGAGACGACGACTACTGGCAACACTGTGCCTCTGTTGGACACGTCCGGCTTTCCAACGAGCGACGGCGTTCGAATACTTCGTGACGTTGCCGCTGGCTTGAAGCAGTTGCACTCGCAAGGTATCGTCCATCGCGATTTGAAACCTTCAAATATTCTCATCACCGAGAAAGGACGCGGTAAACTCGCCGATATGGGCGTCGCGAAAAAAGTGAACTTGATCGATGGCACGAGTTTTGAAACGCGTGCGATACTAAACAATAACAACGGTGGGAGTGGCGGTGGTGGTGGCGGTGACGGTACCGCCGGCTGGCAAGCGCCCGAACGACTCACAAATGGCCGTCAGTCGCGCGCTGTGGATATCTTCGCGCTTGGATGCATCATTCATTTTGTTCTCACGCAAGGCAAACATCCGTTTGGCGAAAAGTTCGAGCGAGACTCGCGCGTATTGCGAGGCGATTACAACTTATCGGCGTTGAACCATCTCCCAGAAGCGAAAGATTTGGTGAGAAAATGTTTAGAAGCGAATCCGGAAGACCGGCCTTCGGCGCGCGAGGTTCTCAGACACCCGGCGTGGTGGTCGCGAGAAAAGCGCACGCAGTTCCTTTGCGACGTGAGCGACCGCATGGAACTCGAAGATCGCGAGCCAGGCGAGCGCATACTTCTCAAAACATTGGAAAGAGCCTCGAAATTCGCAATCTCCAACTCTGATTGGCGCACGAAAATCGATCCGGCGATGCTCGAAAATCTCGAGAAGTACCGCAAATACGACGGTCGTTCTTTGCGCGATTTGCTCCGCGTCATTCGCAACAAATCCGCGCATTTCCGCGAATTGCCTCCGCGCATCCAACGCATCCTCGGCGAGCCTCCAGACGCGTTCTACGCCTACTTCGCCTCTCGATTCCCCAACCTCCTCTTAGCCGTCCACGAGTTTGCGCGAAAATCCGACCCCATCGTCAACGACCAAATCTTCCTCAAATACTTTGGCGACGAAGAACAACTCCAAGAGGGCAACGAATCCTGGAAAGACTTGAAAAAGCTCGCCAACGACCAAAAGAAGGAATCGTTAGCGTCGCAAAACGGAAACGGAAGCGACGATTGGGACCTCCCACCGCAAAACTTCCCGGTGCGTCCAAACGCCATCGACTGCGAGTTTTACGTGAAAACCGGAAAGTGCAAATACGGCGAGACGTGCAAGTTCAATCACCCGCCGGGTCTGCACTACCGACGCGTTTGAAACATAATAGAGAGAAATCAATAGCGCATTTAGAACACCATCTCGCGGTGTGTAATTTATTCGTATACAAAAAGAAAAGCAAACATGTATATATGTACACGCGCATCGTATCAAACGCGAGAGAGAAAACGTAGTTTTCAGCGACGAACGAGCGTCTTGTTCTGTGTTCTTTTTTTTGAATCGCGAGAGAGATGCGGAGGAAAGGAAACACACATCACACATCATTTACACACAAATCACCAAGAGATTTTTGAAAATTTTTGGCGCCCAAAAACATCCCCGCGCGAGAGCAAAAGAAGCGAGAGAGAAGAGAGATCATCGTTTTTAAAAAATCAATCGTCACACACCTCGCGCCTCTCTTTTGAAAAGACGAGAGAAAACCACACGCATCTCCACGGATCATAACGCAAAGGAACGATGAGCGCGCAACACTGCATGGCGCGCCAAAGCGCGGCGCGTTTGAGTTACGGCTCGAAATCATCCGCGCTGAATAAAACGAATAACAACAAGAGACGATCGACCGCTAGAAAAGTAACAACCAGAGCTGCGGAGGGTGGTGAATCGTCGAACCGAAAAACATCCGGCGCGACGCGAACGGTCGTCGTGACCTCTGGGAAAGGCGGGGTCGGAAAGACCACGAGTTCGGCGAATTTAGGGATGTCTATGGCCCGTCTCGGGTATTCCGTCGCCTTAGTAGACGCTGATATTGGTTTGAGAAATTTGGATTTGCTTCTCGGGTTGGAAAACCGAGTGGTGTATACCGCGATGGAAGTTTTGGAAGGCGAGTGTCGATTAGAGCAGGCTTTGATTCGGGACAAGAGGTGGAGAAATTTAGCTTTACTCCCGATTTCTAAGAATAGGCAAAGATATAACGTGACCAGAGATAACATGAATACGATTTTGGACTTGTTGAAGAAGTCTGATTTTGACTTTATTTTCATCGATTGCCCGGCGGGGATCGATTTGGGCTTTATCAACGCTATTTCGAACGCGGAGGAGGCGATCGTGGTGACCACGCCGGAAATCACGGCCATTAGAGATGCGGATAGAGTGGCTGGGTTGTTGGAAGCGAATGGTATTTTGGACGTGAGGTTGTTGGTGAATCGCGTGAGAGCGGATATGATTAAAAATAACGACATGATGAGCGTGAAGGACGTGCAAGAGATGTTGGGTGTGCCTTTATTGGGTGCGATTCCGGAAGATACGGAAGTAATCGTAAGTACGAATCGTGGGGAACCGTTGGTGTTGAAGAAGAAGTTGACTTTGGCTGGGATCGCGTACGAAAACGCCGCGAGGAGGATCGTCGGAAAACAGGACTTCTTGATCGACCTGGATCAACCGAGGAAAGGTTTGTTTCAAAACATCAAGGAGTTTTTTACCGGCGAGGATTACGAGTAAATACACCGTTACTATTACAATATAAAACTACTACTGCTACCGTACTATTACTAAATATGTATTCATTTACGTTGTTTTTGCACCCGCGGTGAAAGCGCAGACGCACGAATAGAGCGGACCGCCTAATAACTGCGCGACTTCCTTGTGCTTGACCATGCCTAAATTTATTCGATCTATGTTAAACTCGGCTCTTAAATTCGTTTCAATGCCTCGACCCATACCTATCAGAACGACCAAATCGCAATCGAGGCACTCGTTCGCGCACGATTCGCTAATCTCGCGCAAGTCAATCACTGGCAAATCTGAGCCGGAGCCAATGCAAGCGAATTGCTTCGATTCGATGGCGTTTTTAAACACGTTATCTTTGTCATTCATGCGTAATAAAGTCGGAAACACGAGATCCTCGAGTTCTTTGATCGTGATGTCGTTAATCGACGGCACGTCGTTCGCACACAAGACAACTTTTGTGCCTCTTTTCAACATCGCTCTCGCGAGCGGCAAGACGCCCAAGATGACGTCTGCGCCGGCATTGTCGACGAAAATGCAACACTTCTTGTGCACTCGCGTCGCATCGCTCCATCGCTCTTTCAACGCGTCGAAGTCATTCACGACGAAAACGTCCGTTTTCGTATCTCTGGTCTCAAAAAACGATTTCGCGATGTCGTCTTCTCCTTCTCCTTCCTTGTTTGCGGAGGAGCTAAACAACGCTTGACTCGCCGCGGCGCCTAAATCGAAAATGTTTCCCGCAAACACGCCCTTTACCAACTCTAATATCCCCGCGTTCTCCTCGTCTAGTTTCTCTAAAACTCTCGGCAGCGCTTCCAGCGCTTTCACGTTCTCCTCTCTTTTCACGGTTCCGAAACAGTCGTAAAAACCAAGCCGTCTCAAACACTCGTCTCTGAAACGGCACATGTGTATCACGTTCATCTTCTCGTCCTCGTTCTCGTTCAAATCGTCTAAATACTTCTCAAATTGCACTCGAAAGACTTCCGACTTTGCTTCTGAATCCTCGACCGACGCGTCCATCCTCGCTCGCTTCGTAAACTCTGGCAACGCCATCCGAAAGACGCGTATCCAATCGCGTTTTTTTATCGGCTGGGGATGCGCTTCGCCCGGGTTGTATTGAAAAGTCGTCGGCTCGTAGGTGGAGATATCTTTCAAGTGCGGGAACGGAACCATTTTCGATTTCATCTTTCTCTCGTTCTCCTCCTCCTCGTTGTTGTTTCGGTAAATGTCCTCGGTTCCGTTTGCCACCGCCGCCGTCATCAAATGTATAAATGTTTTTCCGCTTCTTTCTATCTGTGCACTTTTTTTTCCCAAAGTCATCGCAATTCGAAAAACAAATCACAAATTTAGGGTCTCAGAAAATCTTCTTTGAGAGAAAATTTTGGCGCAAAAATCAAACTTCCCGTTTTCGCGTTTCTAAACGTCATATATTGCACTCTATCCCACAAACAATGTTTGCCTTGTCTGCACAATCATTCGCGGTTTCCGCCAGGTGCGCTCGATTAATTTCGCATCCGATCTCCTCGCGTCGATGTCCGATTTTTTTTTTCTTTCGATTGGATGAGATCCTTCCAAAGGGGAGCGCTTTCTCTCTCCCAAAATTTTTTCGAAAGAAGAGGGCAAAAAACAAGGCAAAAAGCAGAGAGAGGCGCTTTGTTTTTAGCTGATTTCCAAAATATTTTGCCGCTCAAATTTCGTTCCGTAAAACTCACCGCAATCCTCTCTTCCCGCGCAGGAACGCCGTCGTCAACAGAAAACAAACTTCCAAGAGAGCGTCTTTGAAAGTTAGAGCGGAGGTGCGTCCCGTTTTTTAGCTCGCGCGTTGGGTGTTTTCTTTCCTCTCCGCGTTTTCCATTTTCTTTTTTTTCTTCCTTCGTTTTTCAACCATAATCGGGTTGGAGGAGGGGCTCTCTCTCCTCGTTTTCGATATGAAAAAATTCGTATCTCGGAAAAGGAAAATTTTTTCAGAGTCTCGATGGTGTGAGAGGCCGAGAAGAGAGAATTTTTTTTTTCCAAAAAAAGGAAACAAAAAAAGAGAGAGAGAGAGAGAGACTTCAGTGGTGCTCAAAAAAGTTATTTTTTTCTCTTCTCTCAAAACTTTGTCATCGTTCGAGAAAGGAACGATGATACGTTTCAACCTCTCTCGCGAGAGATAGTCTCGGTATAATAGTAAGCGTGGTTTTTGACTGACGTTTTATCTTTTTTGTTCTCCTTCTCTTAAATTAAAACAGGGTGAAGCCGCCCCGGCGCCGGAAAAGAAGGAAGTGCCGCAAATCGGCCCGCCGAGAGGTTCCAAGGTGAAAATCTTGCGCCCGGAATCGTACTGGTTCAACGACTACGGCAAAGTTATCTCTGTCGATCAGTCTGGCGTTAGATATCCGGTTGTTGTGAGATTCGAGAAGGTCAACTACGCCGGCGTCTCGACGAACAACTACGCTTTGGACGAGATTGAATACTAAATTCAGTCGAAAGTTCTAATATATATTAAAAAATGGAGAAGAGAGAGGAAAAGGGAACGGAGAGAGAGGCTGTATTTAGTTTCAAAACAACATCAGCAAGTATTCGAAAAGACGGGTAACAGAGAGAAAGAGAGAGAGTGGTAGAGAGAGGCGGCGGATTTATATAACATCTCGACGAGCACAGCGCGCGCGCGTCGAGATGCGCCTCGCTTTGCTTTTCGCAAGCAAAGAGAGGATAAAATACGCTCGATCTGCAACGTGCCCCATAAAATTTGAACATCTTGTTTAGCTCGTATAGTAGTCGGCGAAGTAATATATGCGTTGTAATCAAAAACAAATGTTTATAACCGCAGTGCACTTTTATTCTTCATCTCGTTTTCTTCGCGCGTCGTAGAGTTTCGTATTTTATCTCTTTTTCTTTACTTTTTTTTTCCTCTCTCGCGTGTGTGTGCACGCACATGAGGGGCGCCGGACGCTCGTCGTCTCGGCGGCCACCGCGCCGCGATTGGCAGCAGCAATTGCGCGCCTCCTCCTCGTCGAAGGACGATGCGCTGGTAGACTTGGACGACCCAACCGTAAAACTCTGGGCCCGCTTAGCCGTCTACGCGCTCGTTTTCGTCGCTCCCGGGTACGCGCTCGCCTTTCACGCTCTGCGACTTTTTTTCTTCTTTTTCCAATCCGTTTTTCGCGGTCTCGCTTTGCTTACTCTCTCTCTATCTTTCTTCTCGTCGACTAATCTCTCTCTCTGTGTGTGTGTTTCATTTTGAACAGGCTGTTGTTGTTCGCGCTGCCGTCGATTCGACTGGGAGGGAACTTTGTCCACGACCCGTCGCCGTCCAGCTACCGCGGTGAACAACATCATCAGCAGCCTCGAAAAGCTTTAGAGCAGCAACAACAACAACACCACTGGTGGCAGCACCATCAGCACCACGAGGACGACGAGCAAGCGATAGATGCGATAGTGGATGATTTAGACGTAGACGCGTTGTTTGATTTGGAGGAAGTTAAGCCGCACGAGATGGTTGAAGAGCATCAAACTTCGTCGCGAGGTGACAAGGAGCACGCGCGCGCGCCGTCTATGGAAGGCGACGACGAAGAGGAAGAGCGGGAGGCGTTTGAAGCGACCGAAGGCGGCGGCGGCAGTAATAGAAAAAGTAGTGGTAGCAGCAGTAGCAGGCAAGGAGATGACGCTAGTGGTGACGAAACGAACATCGCGGAGAATAAGGACGCCATAGGTGCTGGAGGAGAAGAAGAGGAAGATAAGTTGGAGAATTTAGACATGTCCTTAAGGGAGAAGGAGGAGCACGAGAACGCGATTAGAGAAGCGGAAGAAAACACCGCGAGTAGAATTAATAGTTACGGCGATAACGAAGATTCGTTAGATGCAATTAGCGCGGAGTCCACGGCTTCGCAAGCGAGAATCAAGAAACTGAAGCAACTGATCAAACCGAAGAAGATGCGCGTGTTTCTTTCCTTGAAAGCGATAAATCCTGGGTGTCGCTATTTATCCGAAGGTCTCGGGAACGTCGAACGAAGTGATGTTCAGGGCACGGGGTACGGAAAGTTGGTCGTAGATCCATCGCAATTCAACGGAGGTAGCGCCAACGGGGGTTTAGGTGTCACCGTGCAGCAGCAAAAGCAAACGATTATTTATGACGCGAATGGCGAACCGATGACGAAAAAACCATCCGGCGCATCCGTCGCGAAAGAAATCGCCTCGAACGCGGGCAGTGGTGGCTTAAGAAGACTTCTCTCTTCCGACGATAACACAAATATTTCTCCGGAAGAGGAAGCCGAAAACGCGCGAACCAGTCCAAATAAATGTCGCGTTCGATGGTCCACCGGCCGGGATGGTAAGGAAATGTCCACGACACCAATGGAGTTCAAAATGCTGCACGTCGCTCGCAAACAAGCACTAGAGCTCGAAACGCAGTTTCTCCCTCGCCTTCCACACCGGGATTACGATCAAACCTATAAAACATGCGCTGTCGTCGCTAACGGAGGCGTCCACCTCCGAGCGCAAAAAGGCAAAGAAATCGATGAGCACGAAGCCGTCTTTCGAATCAACTACGCTCCAGTTTCCGGCAAATCTTCGGCTACCAACAAAGACTTCTCCAAACACGTCGGTTCTAGAACAACATTTGACGTCGTTAACCGTCCAAACTCGGACGCGCTTCTTCGCGGTGGGCACACGTGGCGCAAACCGGAACGACAACCCGGCCAATCCGGATTCGCTAGTAAAAGCAATCCGGGTAAGACGCGTCGCGTCGCGGCATTGATCCTGGGCGAACCGCTCATACGCGATGCCCGTCGAGAACAGTTTTTGCCGCTCATGCGCGCCAACAAAGACAAAGAAATCTACCTCACCACGCCGGAAACAACGTACACGTTCCGCTACGTCTGGCACGAGTTGAAAAAAATCGTCGAAGCGCGCAACCCGGGCAGCAAATACAACGACAAACCAATGACCGGTTGGACCACGGTCATGATCGCCGTCCAACTCTGCGAAAACGTCTCCTTATACGGTTTTCAACCGTTCAAAGGCGACGCCAAAGACGATCGGTACCATTACTTCGACCGGGTCAGCGCGAGCTTAAAAGTGCACTCCTTCGATTTAGCGTTTGAAGTGTTCAAGTTGTTGCGAGATTTCAACGTCACGCTCGTCGATCCCGAGCACGACGGCGATTTTGGAAAACGGATTCAATAACAGCCCGTCGCGCATTCATCGAACGTATTAGTTTTATAGAATGGATAGATTTTAACGAGTTACTTACTAACTGTATAGCTTTTTGCACATTTTTGACGTTTTTTGAGGTTTCTGTAACGAACCGTCTCTCTCTCACTCCGCGACGAGGAGGAAAGTCCTCACTCTCGCGCGCGCTTTTGCGTCCAGGTCGTGCCCCGCAAAGTCAGAGGAATAGGGTTAAAATCCTCTGCAAAAGAGTACGCGCGAGAAGACTACGAGCGAACGCGCGATTCGAGTGAAAACAGGACGGAAAATACGCGCCGACGACATGGTCGTGCGAGAAGGATCTAACCCGCCGGCACCGGCGAGCCGCCGTCATTTCGATGCGAAAGCAACCACCAACATCTGCGGCGCGATACCGAATACCAACAATCCACCACCGATGCCCGCGATGGCACCGCGTCGGAATCATCACGAAAGAGCGGAAGATGACGCGAAAATCATAAACTCGAAAGAGTCGTTCGTGAAAGCGAACGCGCCGAGACGAATAAAAAAAGTCACATTTTCAACGATGTCTGGGAGCGAAATCGCAAAGGCGGGCGTTTTCCACGTCACGGAGAGGACTTTGTATAAACCGGCGGAAAGGACACCGTTGGAAGGAGGGATATTGGACCCGAGATTAGGGACGACGAGTAAATTACTCGGGGAGTGTCAGACGTGTAAAGGGAAGATTATGGATTGCAGCGGGCACTTTGGATATCTGAAGTTGGAGTTGCCGGTGTTTCACGTCGGGTATTTTAAAGCCATCGTGCACTGTTTGCAGTGCGTGTGTAAAGAGTGTTCGTGTTTGTTAATGAAAGAAGAAGAGCAGGATGAGATGTTGACAAGGTTGCGATCGAGGGAGAAAAAGATTGGAGGCGTGGATCACGCGTACAGACGGGTGATGTTCAAGAAATTGTTGGAAAAGTGCAAAAGAACAAAGGTATGCTATAAGTGCGAAGCCGTGAACGGACCGGTAAAACGTGCGGGACAGAACCTGAAGATTATTCACGAAAAGTACACGAACAACAAAGCTGAACAGGAGAAAAGAGAGAAAGCGTTCGAGGAAGCTATGAAGCACAACGACCAGTTAAGACAACATCTCTCAAGAGCGCAGGACGATTTGAACCCAATTCGAGTATTACAAATATTCAAGAGAATCGCCGATAAGGATTTGAGGTTGTTAGACTTAGCACAGAGACCGGAAAATATGGTCATCACGCACTTGAGCGTACCGCCGTGTTGCATTCGACCGTCGGTGGAATTGGACGGTCAGGCAGGAAGCACGGAGGATGATATTTCCATGAAATTGGTGCAGATTATCGAGATTAATAACGTGTTGAGGCAAGGATTGGAACGAGGACTGGCGGTGACAAACATGATGGAAAACTGGGAGTTCTTGCAGATTCAGTTTGCGATGTACATTAATTCAGAGTTGCCTGGAATATCAAGTCAATATCAGAGTCCAGGGAAACCACTGAGAGGCTTTGTGCAACGCTTAAAGGGAAAACAGGGCCGGTTTCGCGGGAACTTATCCGGGAAAAGAGTTGACTTCACCGCGAGAACGGTGATATCCCCGGATCCAAACTTACGTATCGATGAGGTAGGTATGCCTCAACACATAGCGATGCAGTTGACATACCCGGAAACGGTAAATAACAACAACATTGCCGAATTGAGACAGTTGGTAATCAACGGCGAAGGAAAATGGCCGGGTGCGAATTTCGTAAAGTATCAACGCGGGGCGTCTCAGTATTTGAAATACGGCGATAGAAATCAAGTCGCACGGAAATTGCGACCGGGTGATGTCGTTGAACGTCACGTGCGCGATGGCGACATCGTTCTTTTCAATCGCCAACCGTCTTTGCATAAGATGAGCATCATGGCGCACAGAGCGAAAGTCATGCCGTGGCGCACTTTGCGATTTAACGAGTGCGTTTGTGCGCCATACAACGCCGATTTCGACGGTGACGAAATGAATATTCATTTACCGCAAACGGAAGAAGCGAGAGCGGAAGCGATCAGTCTCATGGGTGTGACGAAAAATCTTTGTACGCCGAAAAATGGCGAGATTTTGATCGCGGCGACGCAAGATTTCTTAACCGCCTCGTTTTTGTTGACCTCGAAGGAAGTATTCTTTGACCGTTCGCAATTTGGACAACTAGCCGCGTACATGTCAGATGCGTTAGAATCAATCGATTTACCGTCACCAGCGATTGTGAAACCGATTGAACTGTGGACTGGAAAGCAAATTTTTTCCGTTTTGATTCGACCGCGCATGCGAGACCAGATTTTCGTCAACTTGGAAGTAGCCGAAAAGGCGTACACGAAAATGAATCAGCAAATGTGCTCGAACGATGGTTACGTCTGCATCCAAAACTCGGAAATTATTTCTGGCCAATTAGGAAAAGCAACTTTAGGCGGCGGAAATAAGACCGGTTTGTTTTACGTCTTGAACTCTGATTACGGTCCCGATGTGGCCGCAAACGCCATGAACCGTCTCGCAAAATTAGCCGCGCGATGGATTGGTATTCGTGGCTTTTCGATCGGTATAGACGACGTGAAGCCATCTCCGGAATTAGAGCGAGAGAAGCAAAGTCGAGTCGATTCAGGATACGCCAAGTGCGACGAACGCATCGCGAGTTACGAGAAGGGGACGTTGGATTTACAACCCGGGTGTAACGCAGAACAGACTCTAGAGGCAGAAGTTTTAGGCGTATTGTCTGCCGTTCGCGAAGCAGCCGGAAACGCGTGCTTAGACGCGTTACCAAAGTTGAACTCACCTTTAGTTATGGCTCTGTGTGGTTCCAAAGGGTCCACCATTAATATCTCGCAAATGATGGCATGCGTCGGCCAACAGGCTGTTGGGGGCTCGCGTCCACCGGATGGCTTTTCCGATCGTTCTTTGCCGCATTTTAAGCGCGGCGAAAAAACACCCGCGGCAAAAGGATTCGTCGCGAATTCATTTTATTCTGGATTACTCCCGACTGAGTTTTTCTTTCACACGATGGCTGGGAGAGAAGGTTTGGTCGATACCGCGGTGAAAACCGCCGAAACTGGCTACATGTCCAGAAGATTGATGAAAGCGTTGGAAGATTTGAGTTTAGGCTACGATGGGACGGTTCGAAATAGCAGCGGAGATATCGTCCAGTTAGAGTACGGTGACGACGGGATGGAACCGACATTGATGGAAGGTTCAGAAGGCGAACCTGTCGATTTGAAACGCCTCATGTTGAGGGCGAAAGGTTTGATTCCTCAGCGAAGACATCCAAACGAAGAGAATCTTACGACAACGACGTCAAAAAACGGTAGAAAGAGTGGTAAAAGCGGAACAAACGCTTCGTCGTCGACCGTAAAACTGGAAGGCAAGGACAAGCTCATACTCACGAAGGAAGATGCAAACGCTATACTCGAAAAGCGAGGGTTTGGAGAGAAGGATTTGCCAGAAGATGACGAAGACGAACGCCTTCGCGCAGGATTACAATACGGCAAGGATAACATTTCGCATCGTTTCAAGCAATCCGTCCGAGACTATATCACTTCGCAAGAAGTACTCTCGCAAAAGCTCTCAACGAGACGCGTGGATGCGTTTCTCAAGGCGTGCGTACAAAAGTATAAATCAAAACGTATCGAACCAGGCACGGCTGTTGGCGCCGTGGGCGCGCAATCTATCGGCGAGCCTGGGACGCAAATGACACTAAAAACCTTTCACTTTGCAGGCGTCGCGTCGATGAACATTACTTTAGGTGTGCCTCGCATTAAAGAAATTATCAACGCGACGAAGAACATCTCTACGCCAATCATTACGGCAAAGTTGATTTCTGACAAGGACGTGAAAGCGGCGCGGTTGGTGAAAGGACGAATGGAGAAAACGACTCTTGGCGAAATTTGTGAAAGCATTTCGGTCGTTTTGCGTCCATCTGGGGCGTACCTTGAATTTGTACTCGACGAAAAAGCGATCGCTGCATTACAGTTGGACGTGACTGCCGAGTCCGCACGAGAAGCCATATTAGCCGCACCGAAATTGAAACTGAAAGACCACAATGTAGTCCTCGCAGGAAGCCGCGCGATACACGTGTTACCTCCAGACGAGAAAGCATCATCGAAAGATCCGATCGGTAAGAAAGCTATTATCAACGTTTTACAATCGTTACGAACGGCTGTGCCAAAAGTTATTGTGCGCGGTTTGTCTTCCGTCACCCGAGCGGTAATTAACAAGGGCGGCATGAACTCGAAGGAGGATAAGGATTCGTTCAATTTGATTGTCGAAGGCACGAACCTTCTCGATGTCATGGCTATCGATGGTGTCGTCGGCGAAGAGACGACAACGAACCACATCATGGAAGCTGAAAGATCATTGGGCATCGAAGCTGCGCGATCTTGCGTGATCAAAGAAATCAACGATACGATGAAGGCCCACGGCATGTCCATTGATTCCCGACACTCGATGTTGTTAGCCGATGTGATGACGTACAAAGGTGAAGTTTTAGGCATAACCAGATTTGGGATGGCTAAGATGAAAGAATCCGTGCTCATGCTCGCTTCGTTCGAGAAAACAACTGATCACTTGTTCGAAGCGGCACTGAGAGGCCGTACGGATGAAATTGACGGCGTTTCCGAGTGCATCATCATGGGCATTCCAATGCCGATTGGTACGGGCATGTTCAAATTGAAACAACGGAACGTGGATTTGAAGGTGACCAAGCTGGATCGAGTCATCAACATAGATGAAGACGAAGATGATGAAGACGACGAAAATGAACATTTACGACGCGATCGATCCCATTACGGCGAAGAGGTCGAGCACGAGCACGTCATAAGCGAGATTGAGTATACCGAGATTCGAGAGCTTCCCAAACGACCACCAATCTTACTAAGAGGTTGAGAGAAAACCAGAAGGAGATAAAAAGAAAAAAGAACATAAACACTAATACTTAGCTGCCGCTGCGATCATAATTGACTTGAGAACATAAGTAATATATGTAACAACGATCTACTGAAATGTAATCACCTACTAGAGCTATATTTAATGAAACTTCTTGATCAATTTTGCCAAAATTGAAGCCGCATCTTTCATGTCGGACAAAAGGCAGTGTTCGTCGTCTGCGTGATACGTGCTCATCAAACCAAAACCAATCAGTTGGATATCGAAACCCGCCGATTTTAAGTCATGTACCAAAGGCAAACTTCCCGTGAGTGAATATGGTTCCGATTTTCCCTTCACTTCTTTAATCGAATCGCACATTTTCGTAAATGCCGGCGACTTTAAATCACACGCGATACCGGTCAATAGATGTTCTCCCCACTCAATGGACAACTTACCGACGATTTTTTCATTTGGATTCTTCGGATCGTCGATGATAAACTTCGACCAAGGACCTCTCGTGGGTAACTCGCCAACTTTTTGATTCATGTCTTCCACCGTCTTTTCCAAAAACGATTTTACCTCATCCACCTCGTAGAACGGCGTCAAACGAATGTCGCCGGAAACAGTTGCGTCCGGCGGAATCTGATTCAACCCGCCCGGCGCGCAACGAATCTGCGTCGGCTTCATCGTCGAGCTCGTGATAAACTTATACTCTTTTTCTAAATCGCACGGCGGAAACTTTTTGTAAAATTCTTGCTGCAACTTTGTTGTCGCTTCCATCGCTAGCTCTATGGCGTTGATACCTTTATGCGGCAAACCGGAGTGGAACCTGTGCCCTTGACACTTCAAATCCCACGTAATCGCCCCGGCGGTACCAATGCACGGTTGCGAATCGGCGCAATCTACCCATACCACCGGTCCATTCTTACAGTGATCCAACTCCCCATTCTCCACGAGTCCATCTACACCAATCCCTGGCCCGTTCGCTTCCTCGCTCGCGATGAACACGCACGACAAACTCGTATTCAACTCGTATCCTTCGATTTCGCTCAACTGCGTAAACAGCGTCGTCATCAACGCCACGTGCCCTAAACAATCCGTCGTACCTCTCCCATATAATTTATCTCCATCCACGGTAAGTTTAAACGGATCGACGTTCCACGCTTCCGGATCCGCCGGAACGACGTCCAAGTGCGACCCGACGAACGAAAGCTGTTCCGAAGCTTCTCCTTTCCCTGGGAGACGAATAATTACGTTACTGCGTCCAGGAACGTAACTCTTTCTCTCCACGATTAATCTTCCGCCGTTTTCAACCTTGAAAGGTTCTAAGCACTCCATGACGTGCGCGACCACTCGGTCTTCTTCCGGGACGAACGCGGTGCCGACGCCGGTGTTTTGGACAAACTGCGACTCGCCGATGAGTTTTTCGAGCAAAGAGAGAAACCGAGATTCGTTCAACTGAAGCGCATCGAGCGCGGATTCGGTGGCGGAAGACATCGCGACGAGAGATTGACGACAACGACGAGGAGAGCGGCGAACAGAAGAAGAGCTTTTCTTGGAGCTGAAAGTGGAGCGAGAGACGCCGCGAGTCGTTGGAAACCTAGTGTGCGCGAGCATTTAAGGGGAAAAAAGTGAGGACGAAAAGGAAAAATGGGAGAAGACGCATCGCCAGTTCGCCACGATCATAATTCAATCTGACTATTTAACTACTGCTACAAACTAACTCGTGACTCTTAAACGTGAACGGGCATAAAAAACTTGAGCGTGTCGAAATCTAACTCAACATTTCGCGGGGTTCAAATCGTTTCCTTTCGGCGCGTAAATGAATACGTTTTCCGTCTCAAAGATACTTCCCGTTTCGTCAAGCGAAGATGCGCTCAAAATATTCCCGTTACCATCAAGTGGAACACCGTGAGCGCCCCAAAAGCTTCTTGAACTCTTTGGGAACTGCAAACCACGTTTACCTAACGCAAATCCTAAAGCTAACGCGGCAGAGCAGTCACTGTCGCCGGCATCGTAGACGAACGCGCAGCGCACGCGTTTCCCGTTGCGAGCGAATTCGTGTCGGTCTCGCGCATTGATCGCGCGGAGATAATCGAGTAACTCGTCGTCGTCAGTGTTCGCTTTGTACGCTTGGGAAATCGAAAAGGATTCGTAATCTAGAACGTCCGCTAATGGGAGTGCGTCCAAGAGTGCGTTGGCAAAGTGATCGTCGTCGTCGTGCCCATTTTTCTTGTGCAACAAAACTGGAATGCAATCCGACCATAAAGCTAACGCGATGTTCTTAGTCCAGTGATTTCTCTCGTCGATATCTTCGTCACCTTCCGCGTCATTTGGAACGATCACTACGCAAAACGACGCTTTAAATCGCATATCTTCTCCATCAGATACCTTGTGAATCCTCCGTAATCGCTTCGCCTCTTCATCGTCCCCTAATACGCTAATCAAAGCGTGAGATTGCCGCCTTGATTTCAACTGTTCCGCTTTCTCATCGTTTCGTCTCGCTTCGGACTCAGAAAAAGCGTCTGGTATGACCACCTCTCGAAAAACATCCGTCGTTTGTCCTCTCACGTCTCTCGACGCTCTCAGAAACAAACAGTTCGCGCAGTGCGCCCGCCAGTTCGGGAACACCGCGTCCATCCCTACTCTCGGCGCGACGAAGACGTGATCTAACCCGCCGCTCATTTGAAACCGACCAAGTCGTTTCAACACGTTCACGTAATATCCCTCAATCGTTTTCTCGTCCAACTTCTTCTGCGTCCTCAAACACTCCGGATACGCCGGCACGAAAAAGTGCGTCGCTTCGCTCTTCGCGCTCGTCCGCAACTGCGTCGAGTACAAAAACATCCGGTGTAACAGCTGCTCCGATTCCACCTTTTCGCAATCTTTCGGCGCTAACTTTGCAATTTCGGGAATCTCTCGCGACGAGTACACGTACATTTTCGTGTTCGCCAAAGAAAACTGTTTCTGTTCTTCCTTTTCCTCTTCGTCTTCGTGGTAGCGATTATTGTGCGAAGAAGCGTCGCCATCACCATCACTCGCGCTCTCGCGAGCGACGATTCCATTCCCGCGCTGGTGGTCTCTCCCTCCCGCCGCGCTGCTGCTCGTCATCATCGCGTACTCGCCGGGGCTCTTCTTCTGTAAAAACTGGTGGTGCTGGTGGTGCGTTCCGAACGCGTATAAAGGTTCTCGTCCGTACTCATCGTTCAGTTGTCTCTTCCTCGTTCCTCCTCCTCCTCCTCCGGAGAAGACGACTCGCACGAAAAGGAACGCGAAAAGGAGAAGGATGCACGCGATCGCGCGCTTCGTGTGCTTGCGCTTCTCTCGGTAGGTGAGCGAGTGACGCGAGAACTTCATGCGTGTTTCTTTCGCGCGTGCGTCTTAATGACGAATGCTCTTCTTTTCCCACCCTCAAACACACGAGAGAAGAAAATCAAGAAATGCACTGTACGGATGGATATGTACGCGCGTCTATTCTAAAATTTAATTAATCAATCTATAAACTATGCTATAAACTAATCGATCTCGATTTCGTTGAACTTTACCCGAGCTCCACCGATGCTTTCACCCGTGGCGCGCGCGTGCGCCTCTTGGTTGTACCAGTTTTGCGCCTGCGCGATGCGGGAGCGAAACAGCGCCAAGGCTTCTACTCTGCTTTGTTTCGGGATTAAAGATTTCATCTTGGACATCCATTTGGAGGCTTTTTGTAAACCCGCGTCGCCTTCTTTGGCGGCGTCGGCCGTGTTCGCGGAGACGCCGCCGTTGAGGACGCAGTCGGCGAAGTCCCAGAGACGGACGAATTGCCAGATGTCGTCGGTGTTGTTGAAATCTGGATTGCGCAAGGAGAACAACCCGTCGCCGACGAGCGCACGAGCGGCGAGGTTGTACGAACATTCAAAGGATACTCGAAAAGCTTCGATATCTAAGCTGGCATCGACTGGAGGAGGTTCATCTTCCTCGACTTCCTCGTCGGTTTCATCGTCGCTATCATCTTCGTCTCTTTGTCTTTTCACCATTCGCGGAGGACCGCGTTCTATGCGTTTGATGCATCCGCGAAAGCCATACAAGGCCAAACCGTCACGAATAAACGCGGAGAACGCGTCGTGGACAGGGAACCACCGCAAAATGAACGTGACTGCGGGAGAAGAACTGTCGTTATTGACGGCATTCGCAAGCTTTTGCGATAACTTCATGGAAAATTGCTTTTTACTCGCCGCGTCGATGGTATTGCATGAAGACACGCATCGCAGAATACTTTTTACGCACGTATCAAAACAGGCGCTCGAAGCATCTGATCGCGGATCGAGTCGAACTTTGGCGAAAAGTTTAATAATTTCCGCGCAACCATCTACGTCAAAGTTCTCATTCTTCGCGTGCGTCAAGGGCGCTTCGTCTTGAAGGTAATTATAATCGCACAAAGCTCGGATGGCGCTCACGACGCCTAAGACGTTGACGGAAACATCCGGACGCTCTTCGTACACCTTCGCTTTGAACTCTTTCGCTTTAGAGTTATTCTTCTTCTTCCTTTTCCCCTTCAACTTCGGTGGTTTCACGACCAAATCGTACTTGGATGCTGGAAACGAGTCGTCGATGCCGACTTTTTTCAGCGCCTTCAAAGCGTCTTGCGCCGACCACGTTCCGGAAATTCTAGTATTAGGGGTTTGCACTAGCGATGTTGTTTCGTTATTTTCGACGTCCACCACGACGATAACGTCGTCATCAGCCGTCTTGTTCGGCTTCTTAATTGGCGTGGAACTATTTCCACTCGCACCACTGCGTCGCTTTTGTTTCCACGCTCGCTCTGACTTTGCGACGACTAACAACGTTTCAAACGAGGTATTCGCCAGCGTATCCATGTTATCGCCGCACCACGATCCAATGATACTCTCGCCGTTTGCTTCCTGTCTCTCGTTTTCGTACAACGCAAAGATGAGCGCGTCCCTCGCCGCGAAAACAACCTCTTTGTTCTTCGACGTGTGCGTGATTACGTTCAACAACCACGGAAAAATCGCGTTCGGTTCGTTGCACACTTTGCTTTTCTCGACGTATCTCAACCACCTTCCCACTAAAAATTCCTCGCATAAATTCATGTGTTCGGACATTTCCTTCGCTCGTTGCATGAACGCCGTGCACACCGGACCGTCTGGAAAGCACTGAAACGTCTTCTCTTCGAAATTCTCTTCCGCGTAACCACCAAATTCCGAATCCGCGGCAGCCTTCTTTATCAGTGCTTTGCTCGCAATCGTCTTCATTCTCCCAGCCGGCTCCGTCCTCTCGTCCATCTCGTCGTGCAACTTATCCGCATTTTCTCTCTCCAGTATTTTTTCGTACGTTTTCTTCGCTTCTAGCTGCGCCAACTCATCAAGTTCATCTTCCTCTTCCGCTTTTTTCTTCTCTTCCTCGTGCTTCGCGAACATCTTCTCGTCGATTTCGTCTTGCTTCGCCTCTTTCTCTCGTTCCTCCTTGTTCCGTTGCAGCCGCTCAAGAAAGCTCAGCGGGTTCTTTTTCTTACTCGGTCGCTTGCCCTTTCCAACTTCGTCGTCCCCGGGAGGAGAAGCCGCGCTGCCGTTTGTTTTTCGTTTTCTCGTCGATGTCGTCGTCGTGGGCGTGTTTCCATCGTTCCGTCCCTTTCTTTCTAAAATATCTTTGTGCTTCGAGAAGAGCAACTTCAAAGCGACAGCTTCCTCGTCGTCGCTCGAATCTTCTCCCCGTCTCGCGATAAAACTTCCTCCTCCTCGTTTCTTACCATCCGTCGTCAAATCTTCGCCCTCGCTGTTACTAATCGCGCCGCTTTTTAGCGACGAGGTCGGGGAACGAGATGCCGTTTTCCTCTTCACATTCGCCTTTGGCGTCTTCTCTTCGTTGTCGTTCTTGTTGTTCTTCTTCATCGGCAACAGAAGCGAATCTTCGGAATCGCTCAAACCTTCCGGCAGTTCTCCCAGTGAATCATCATCGTTGTTGTTCTTGTTCTTCTTCTTGGAAGCGGCGGGAGCCGTTCGCTTCCTCGCCGCCATGGTATTTTTTACGATTGGTTGATCGTTTTTGCGTCGTATCAGTGCGCGCGCGCGCGTCGTGTTTTTATGTTTTTTTCTTCAAGAGTTTTTCAAAATTTTCTGAAACCCTAAAACGAATGAAAAGTGGATAGAAAAAAGGCATATCTTCGCATCGCGCGCCATACCGCGAACAACAACAACAACACCAAGTAACTATGTTTAGACAAGCTCTGTGCGCGCGCACGAACGCGACGACCTCCATTTTAAGGAGCGCCACCGCCTCGAGGAATACTACGAACACCTCCTCGTCGGTTTCTTTTTTGAAGAAGAAGATGAGCAACACCAGACGTCACGAATTTTCCATCAAAGCTGCTTCTTCATCAGACGGAGGAGAACAAACGGCCCGGGATATGATTGATTTGCGCGTCGGCAAGGTGACGAAATGCACGGTGCACCCAGACGCGGATAAGTTGTACGTGGAGGAGATTGATTTGCAAGAACCGGAAGGGCCGAGGACGATTTGCAGTGGGTTGGTGCCGTACATGAAAGAGGAAGATATCTTAGGGAAGAATGTGATTGTCGTGGCGAACTTGAAGGCGAGGAACATGCAAGGGATTAAATCGCACGGCATGTTGTTGGCGGCTTCGAACGAGACGCACGATAAGGTGGAGTTATTGGTTGCGCCGGAAAATGCCAAGTTAGGATCCCGAGTCGTTTTCGGCGACGCGGCGTTCAACGGCGAACCGGCGAGCGCGAACCAGGTGCAAAAGAAGAAGTATTGGGAAGCGTTCGGGCCGGAGTTGGTCACGAACGGGGAGATGGAAGCGAGTTGGAAGGAAGACGGGGCGGTCATGCGCGTAGAGTTGGAGGGTGAAGAAGGCGAAGAAGCCCCGTCGTATGGCACGGTCAAGTGTCAGTCTTTGGCGAACGCTTTGGTCGGATAAATTAAAGAGATGCTGGTTGTCGTTTGTATGGGCCAACGCGGCTATTAGGGGATTCGCTCGTGGCGGAGTGTCGGGAGCAAAACGTATAGGAACCAAAAACAATGTCAGTGCCCACACGGAAGAAGAAAAAAAGCTGCTCACGCGAAATAAAGTCATCGTCTGTGTCTAGTATTATTGCGCTTAAATTCGTATGCATACACACACACATATAGATATATACACATGAACACGCCAATAACGAAAATCGTGGCTTCTAAAATCACTAACTAACCCAAAATGTAAGAAGAGCATCATCAAAATCACCCGGGGCCAACTTTTGGAATGTCGTGGTGTTCGCTCAGCTTTGCCAACTTCTCGTTGAACAACTTCACCTTATCCTTGTGACTCAACTCCGCTTGCTCCACTATTCTCTTCCTGCGTTGCTGTCGGCTTCGTTCCTCGTGCGCTTTTTCCGCCTCCGTTCTCGTGTCCAATTTCGTTTTGGTCTCCAAACCGTCATCCTCTTCCTCGTCCGTTTCGTTCAGCTCGACGTACTCGCGTTTTTTATCTTTCGTCTTCTTTTTCTTCTTCTTCTTCTTCTTCTTGTCCGGTTTTTCGATCGCGGCGCCTTTCAGTTTCAGCTTGCCGCCAACCACGTTCTCGAATCCCATCCTCTTCAACTTTTGTCGTGTAGTTCTTCTGAAGCGTGAAGAAGTTTTTGTTCTTTTTCCCTTTTCTTGCTTTTGATCATCGCTCGATAATTAAAACCCTAAAAATTTGCGAACGCACTCCACTTAAGAAAGAAGAGAAGAGCGTCGTGTGATCCTCTCTCTCTTCTCTCTCTCTCTCTCTCTCTTCATTTTTTTCAACCTATACCTTTTGTGTTCGAAAAAGAAACGCAAAATGACTTCCAGCGGCATCGAGCTCCGCATCGGAAACAAGTATCGGGTCGGGCGAAAGATAGGAAGTGGATCTTTCGGGGATATATATTTAGGTACGCGCTCTCGAAACGCTGCGAGTTAGATTTTTTTTTTTCTTTCGTCTGTTTGTGTCTCTGGTTGAGAACACGAGTGCAATTTTGCCTCTCTCCTCGCGTGTCTACAACTAGAAAAATGTACTTCTCCGCGCGATGAATGATGCCGGATGCGAATCGATTTTACGCGTCATGGAACGTTTAAAGGGTGAATAAAATACTGACGAATACTTCTATCGCGCAGGAACGCACATACAAACGGACGAGGAAGTTGGGATTAAGCTGGTACGGTTTTAGCGTTAAATTTGCTTTCCGCTTTTCCGCTCTTCTGTCCGGTGGCCTTTTCGACAAATTTTTCCATTCTCTGGCGGGTAGAAGAGCGCTCGTTTTACGCGCGACTTTCTCACCCCATTCGCGAGTGATTTTTGAATCGATCTCGTCGCGGTGCTCGTCGCGAGATCGTTGATTACATTTTCTTTCGCGCTGACTCGTCGTCTTCCTCCGTCGTTTTATTATTCACGACGAACACCCAAAACAGGAATCATGCAAGAGCCGACACCCGCAACTTTTACTCTACGAATCAAAACTGTACAAAATCTTGCAAGGCGGCACCGGCATCCCGAACGTTCGATGGTACGGCGTCGAAGGCGAATATAACATCATGGTCATGGATCTTTTGGGTCCATCGTTAGAAGATTTGTTCAATTTTTGTAACCGGAAGTTATCACTGAAGACGGTTTTGATGTTGGCGGACCAACTGGTTTCGAGAATAGAGTACGTGCACTCAAAGTCGTTCATTCATCGAGATATCAAACCGGACAACTTTTTGATGGGGTTAGGCAAACGCGCGAATCAGGTAAACATAATCGATTTTGGATTGGCAAAAAAGTATCGCGATCCAAAAACACACATGCACATACCGTACCGCGAGAATAAGAACTTGACCGGCACGGCGAGGTACGCCTCCATCAATACCCACGTCGGCGTGGAGCAAAGTCGAAGAGACGATTTAGAATCGCTCGGGTACGTTTTGATGTATTTTTTGAGAGGATCGTTGCCGTGGCAAGGATTAAAAGCGCACACAAAGAAGATGAAGTATGAAAAGATTAGCGATAAGAAGATGACCACCCCGATTGAAGTTTTATGTAAAGGTTTCCCTCCGGAGTTTGTGTCGTACTTCCAAGTCGTTCGATCGTTGCGATTTGAAGACAAGCCGGATTACTCGTTTTTACGCAAATTATTCCGAGATTTGTTCATTCGAGAAGGGTATCAGTACGATTACGTGTTTGATTGGACGATTTTGAAGTATCAACAAACGCAACAGTTATCGAGAGGCATTAGCAACAACGCGAACAACACGACGAACAACGAAACCGGGGGTGGACAAACGACGCAGAGAGAAGCAACGGGGCGATCGAGTGGCGCACCCATTGGGGACAAATCAAAAGATCCGAACTGGCGATCGGATTCCAAAGCGGTCAACACGTCGCGAATCGAGAAATCCAGGTCGGGTGAGAAGGAGTTGATGGCGAAAGAAGACGCCAAGGGGAAGTCTTCCTCGAGAGATCGAGGCACCAGCGCTCGTCGAAGGGAGTGAGCGGTTCCGCACTTGGAAGAAGAGCAGAATATATATTAATAGTAGAGAGTATTATATTGTAGATTAAATAATTGCATGCGAAGTAACAGTATAACATTATCGAGGAGAGGAAAGAGACGGCGGGAGAGAGTTCTTAGATAGAGAAAAGAAGGAAGTTTTGATACACGTTAAAATCATGTACATGATGATAAAGAAAACACGTTCAACGAATCTAAGCACCCTCAAAAGAAAAAAGAAGCATACAGAATTTTCCTCTACCGCAGGATTCTTAATTCTTTTCTGCGCGACAAAACATGAGCGGTCTCGAGGATGCATCTCAGGACTGTCCGAATCGGCGCAATAGTGGCAACGATTTCATCGCCGGCACGCAGTTCACTCGCACCAAAACCGTATCCTTGTTGGACCAAATAAAAGAAAACGAACGAGAAGAAAAGATTGAAAATTTGTTCGACTTTAGCGGGGACTTTTTACTCAAAAAGAAGAAGACGAGAGAGGACGACGACGACGACGACGACGACGTGGATAAATTGCTGAGCATTTTCGGCGAAATAAAAGGAGACGACGAAGAACGGGACGACGAGGACGACGAGGAGGAGGACGAACGCGCGCGGAAGAGGCAAGAGAAAGTCGACGAGCAGTTTCGACGAACGTTCGAGACGTTCGATACCGAAGGGAAAAATAGCAGTGGGAGATTGATTTTGAAAGTAAAAAACGACGAAAAAGACGGCGGTTGGACGGAATCGATAAAACAAAAACTTCCGAAAGACGCTCGAGATAGCACAAAGTGGGACCAGAGACAGTTGGAAGTGCCGGTAAAACTCGCTGAGCGTTTGCAAGAGTACCAGAGAGACGGCGTGAGATTTTTCCATGGTTTGTACGCGCGAAATCTGGGCGGCTTGTTGGCCGACGAAATGGGTTTAGGAAAGACAGTGCAGTGCGTGGCGTTCGCGACGGCGTGCTTGTTGGCGAATAAACCCAGAGGCGGTTTTGCAGGTGGAGGCGAAGCGAGGAGGATGGTGAAAGGCGGGGTGTTGATGAGAAGTAAGAAGAAGAGCATGTGGCAGGACGATTCAGACGACGGAGAGGAGGATTTGAAAAAGGACAAGAACGACAACGACAACGAAGACGAAGAGGATCCAGTAAGAGTACAAGACGATGTCGAGGAAACGATATTCGATAAATGGGGAAAGCGAGAGCTGCTCTCTGAAGAAGAGGCAAAGAAAAGAGGCGTCAATGCGAACAATCGAAGACCGATTTTAATCATCGTTCCGACGACGTTGATCGATAACTGGAAGAACGAGTTTGAAAAGTGGGGCGAGGCTATCGGCGAGAACGATAAATGGGACGTTACGGTCGCAGTTGCGCACGGGAACAACAGAGAAATGGTATACGACGACATTGAAAATCATCGCGGAGTTGACGTCGTAATTACGACCGCGAACATCCTCTCCCGAGACATCCAATCCAATCCAGATTTTAACATTTGGACGAATACCAACTGGGATTTTTGCATCATCGATGAAATGCACATCTCCATGAAGAACCCGAAAACGCAATCATATAAGGCGATGTGCCAAATGAAGTGTTTAAAGTTTGGCTTGACAGGTACGCCGTATCAAAATAATCCCCAGGAGATGTACGCAATATTTGATCTCTTGAACGCAAACTGTATCGGTTCGAGAGGTCACTTCAAATCGTATTACGAGAATCCGATGAAAAAAGCCCGCGGTCGAGGGGCGAGTGAATTCGAAATAGGTGTCGGTAGACAACGCGCGAAGCAGTTACAAGCTTTATTGAAGATTTACATGCTGAAAAGAATGAAATCGGACGTCTTAAAAGCTGGAACTATGAAGAAAAAGACTGAGAAAGTTGTATTTTGTGACTTGGCTCCGGCGCAAAGAAGAGCGTACGAACGCATCCGAGAATCGACGAGTGTACAGTTAATATTGAATAAAGATAGTCCGTGCGATTGCGGAAGTGGAGAGGAAAGAAACAAATGTTGCTATCCTGCTAATGGTCTAGACGACGATGACGGAGACGAGATGTGGTGTGCTTACGGACCGCACGGTAGGCACAAATCCTGTCCAATGTGCGTCGGATTCGCGTGCATCTTTGCCTGTCGTAACGTCTCGAACCATCTCGAACTTTTAAAACCTTTCGATTTACATCCCAATCCGAAAGAGGAAGATATTTTGAAGCACAAACGCGCGCAAGCGATAGCCAAAGTCGCCCTCGGCGACGAGCTCGACGCGCTCGGAGGATTGCGACCGCTACAAAATTTTCTCGCCGCTTCAAACTTTGAGCATTGCGGCAAAATGAAAACGCTGAGCATTTTACTCGAACGGTTTCACAAAAAGAACGATAAAGTTGTCTTGTTTTCTTATTCGGTTCGATTATTAAACGTGATGAATGAGTTCGTCAAGCGCATGGGATACG
>Ga0181561_10000104_pt1 | contig 60591 bp, 50 predicted proteins | sample 011ome_19_FD_133760 | JGI IMG/M metagenome (GOLD analysis project Ga0181561, IMG submission 133760) | Coastal salt marsh microbial communities from the Groves Creek Marsh, Skidaway Island, Georgia - 011510BT metaG (megahit assembly) | ecosystem: Environmental > Aquatic > Marine > Intertidal... | reverse complement strand
CTCTGGTGGCACGGCATTTGCGATCTTCCATGCAAGCCAGAGCATATAGGTGGAGCCTGCGACCTTGAGGACGATGTGGAGAACAGGGAAAGCCTCGAAAACGCGCAGCAAAACCACACCAATCATAAAGACCATAAACGCATGGCCAAGGCTGACGCCCAGCATATGTGGGATTGTGCGACGCAGCCCGTAATTGGCCCCTGAGGCCATGAGCATCAGGTTGTTCGGCCCCGGTGTGATCGAGGAGGCGAAGGCGAAGGTGAGAAGGCCAATGAAAAGTGCATATGTCATAGCGCAATCATAGTGGGCATCTGGTCGAATGTAATTGCCAAATTGTGCGTAAATGCCCTAATGTTGCAACTGATGACTAAAATTGACGCCATTAACGACAAGATATTGCGCGAGCTTTCGCGGGATGGTCGGATCAGTAATCTGTTGCTGGCCGAAGCGGTTGGGTTGTCACCATCGGCTTGCTTGCGACGCGTGCAAGAGCTTGAAAAATCGGGCGTTATCAAAGGCTACCGTGCCCGATTGGACCCTGCGCAAACCGGCCGCGCTTACGTTGTTTATGTGGCGGTTGGATTGGCCGAGCATAGCAAGGCGGCGCAGGTCGGATTTGAGCAAGCGATGAACAGAGCGCCCGAGGTTGTGGAATGCCACAATATTGCGGGTGCGTTTGAATATATGCTGCGCGTCGAGGTCGCAGATTTACCCGCGTATAAGGCGTTTCACACCGATACGCTTGGCACTGTGCCCCATGTGCGGTCGATCACCAGTTATATGGTGATGGGATCGTCGAAAGATTCGCGCGCCTAAAAGATCGTCGCCGACGTCATAAAGCTGGCGAGGCTCAGGCCGCCCGCGACGGAGAGGAAGATATAGGGAAGGGCTTGCATGGGTCTATTCCTTAGGCTGTTCATTGATAAAACGGGCCAAGCCGGAATTTCCGTCGATTGCAGACATAAAAAAACGGCCATGCCCGGGAGGAGGTGGGCATGACCGTCTCTATTTATCAGCGCCCGCTCGCATCTCGGGAGGAGAAGAGGCGGGGCGCTTCCTCACGACCTTTTGCCCGGGAGGAGGTGGGCGTTATGGGTCGCGGTTGTATCGGGACTGTCGGGAGGAGGTGACAGGCCCGAATTTCGGTTTGGTGGTGGCGATACCCGGGAGGAGGTGGGTATCGCCGCCGTTCCAATGGACCACGAGCGCAGGGGAGGCTGGCTGGTGTGGTCCGACTAGATGCGTCCTTTCAGGGAGGAGCCGACGCATCTAATTCTTGATTACTTGCCGTAAGCAGCTTCCAGAGCGACTGATTTGATCATCGAGCGGGCGATGCCCAGATCAGCGAGGTCGCGGTTGGAGAGCATTTCGAGCTCGTTCAGTGTTGTTGTGTAGATCTTGCGCTGGGCGCGTGCTGCTACGAAGTTCTCGCGCAGGGCCGCAAAACGCTGGGAAAGTGTGATGCCGCCGGTGCGTGCTGTATTTACATATGCCATTTTATTTTCTCTTTCTTACTCGTGTACGCTGCGCCGTATTGCGCTTTGTTGTGACTAAGATGGCGGTAACGCTGCACTTGCACAATCCCCAGTCTAATCAATGCTGCTATGCAGCAAATGCATGGATAAAGTTTACCTATACTCAGAGTCACGCGGAAGCCGAATTTGATGGCTTGACGGCTGTGTTTGAAACGATTCAGCTACGCCCATGATCCGCCCCGGCTTTCTTTCCTCAGCAGACCGTATCGAGCTTGAGGCTTGCGTGCGTCGCCTGCGCGAGGACCACGGTATTGCCCGGCGGGCAAATGCGATCCTGCTGCTCGACGACGGGGAAGGCTGCGCTCGGATCGCAAAATTTCTCTACTTGGACGACGATACCATCCGGGGCTGGTATAAGAGCTACCGGCAAGATGGCTGGGATGCGCTTGCCTTCGACGGCTGGAAAGGCGGTCAGTCCCGTATGAAACAGGCACAGGAGGTTGCGTTATGCGCCTGGCTAGAAGCCCGCTTCTGTCGCTCGACGGTAGAGATCCGGGCCCATGTCGCAGCTGAGTGCGGTCTGAACTATTCCCACTCTGGCTGCATCAAACTTCTGGCCCGACTGGGCTTTGAATACCGCAAGCCCAAGCCTCTGCCGCGCGTGGCATCAGCGGAAAAGCAGGCTGCGTTCATCGCGCTATACGAACGCCTGATGACTGAGCTCGGCGCAGATGAAGCCGTCTATTTCGCCGACGCTGTGCATCCAGAATATCAGACGAAGCCCGCTTTTGGCTGGGTCAAAACGGGTTCAAATCCAGGGGTCCCGACCACGGCAGGCCGGGGCCGCGTGAATATCCATGGTGCGCTCAATCTTGAAACCTTCGATGCGCCCTTTGTCGAGCCAACCACCGTCGACGGGATCAGCGCGGCGCAGCTTCTTGCCAAGATTGAGGCCCGCAATCCCGAAAAGCGCATCATTCATGTCATCTGGGACAACGCCGCCTATCACAAAGGGCCAGATGTCAGGGCTTTCCTTGCCAGACCAGACTGCCGCATCCACCTCATCCAGTTGCCGCCGTATTGCCCGCACCTCAATCCCATCGAGCGATTATGGGCCGTGATGCACCAGAAGGTGACATACAACCGATACTACCCCACCCAAAAACAGTTCGCGAATGCGATCCTGAGATTCTTTCGGAAAACCATCCCAAGTGAGTGGAAAGTTTTCCGTGACCAAGTTTCAGACAATTTTCGCGTCATAACTCATGAAAAAGTTCGGGTTTTGGGGTAGGAGCGGTATAACGTCATAAAATTGTTAGTTAATTCTGCAAGGCACATTGTCACCTTGCGCAAACGGTCAAAGATACGACATGGTGCGGGAAATAAAGGCAATTCTCGAACTGGAGTGGAAACCATGGCTGTGACACGTGATGAAATTATGGGCGCTTTGTCGCGACTGGCTTTGCCCGATGGTGGCGATTTGGCAAGCCGCGACATGATCCGCGCCCTTGGCGTGGACGGTGGCGTCGTGCGATTCGTGATTGAAGCGCCTGATGCGGGCATGGCTGCAAGGATGGAACCGCAACGCAAAGCGGCCGAAGATGCGATCAAGGCATTGGCGGGCGTGACGTCTGTTTCCGTTGTGCTTACAGCGCACGGCCCTGCAGCACCGAAGCCTGCGCCCCCAAGTCTCAAGATTGGTGGCCATCCAACACCACAGGCGGGGCCAACACGCCCCTCTGGTGTTGACCGCATTTTAGCGATTGGATCAGGCAAGGGTGGTGTCGGCAAATCAACTGTCTCTTCTAACCTCGCAGTGGCGCTCGCCCGTGAGGGTCGCCGCGTCGGTCTGCTTGATGCCGATATCTATGGCCCAAGCCAGCCGCGCATGATGGGTGTGAACAAGCGCCCAGCGTCGCCAGACGGTAAAACGATCATCCCGCTGAAAGCGCACGGCGTCACGATGATGTCGATTGGTCTGATGATGGACCCTGACAAGGCGATTGTCTGGCGTGGTCCGATGCTGATGGGAGCGTTGCAGCAGATGTTGGGGCAAGTAGAGTGGGGAGAGCTTGACGTGTTAATCGTCGATCTGCCACCAGGCACGGGTGATGTGCAGCTGACGCTGTGCCAAAAGACCGAGCTGACGGGCGCGATTGTTGTCTCTACACCGCAGGACGTCGCGCTGCTGGATGCCCGCAAGGCGATTGATATGTTCAACACGCTCAAAACCCCTGTGCTGGGGCTGATTGAAAATATGTCTACTTATATATGTCCTGAATGTGGGCATGAGGCGCATATCTTTGGTCATGGCGGAGTACGGGATGAGGCCACAAAGATGGGCATTCCGTTCCTTGGCGCTCTGCCGCTTGATCTTGATACGCGGCTTGCAGGTGACGCTGGCACACCGATTGCGACTGGCGATAGCGTTATGGCCGCCGCCTACACGACGCTGGCCAAACGCCTCATCGATGGCGGCATGGCCTAAATGGAGATCAGGGCAGCTAAGATTTCGGATGCGGACAGTATCTGGGCGCTCTTGCAGCCGGTTTTTCGCGACGGCACCACTTACGCGATTGATCCTGCAATCAGCCGCGAGGATGCGCTGACCTATTGGATGGACCTGCCTGCAGCGACCTATGTTGTGGAGCAAGGCGGGGCCATTGTCGGTACATACTATATAAAGACGAACCAGCAGGGTGGCGGGAGCCATGTTTGCAACTGCGGCTATATCGTCGGCGAAGTGGCTCGCGGGCAGGGCTTGGCGGCGCAGATGTGTGTCGCTTCACAGGGCCAAGCCCGCGCCCTTGGGTACCGCGCTATGCAGTTCAACTTTGTATTGGCGAGCAATGTGGGGGCGGTGAAGCTCTGGCATAAGCTCGGCTATGATACCGTGGGAATGATCCCGCGGGCGTTTGACCACCCAAAGCTGGGGTTGGTGGACGCACATGTCATGTATTTGTGGTTGGATACGGACGAAAGCTAACACTTCTGGGATTTTATGGAATCAATGGGTCGGTCTGGGAATCTCTGGGCCGATTCTAGCCGATTCTATGGGGCTCGCAGCAGTGGAGGGCTTGCAATGCATGATGTTCCTGTTATGTCCCCGATCGAGATGCCTTGTGGATAACTTTTTTGGGAATTTCTGGCACTTTTCAGAAATCGCCAATTTAACACAACATATTGTGATTAAATGTGAGGTGTCCGCAGGATTTGGCGTGATCAGTCTGTGGATAACACCAGATGTTGTCTGATAAGTCGGTGGAAAACACCATGTAGTTCCATGAAATCCCAAAAAGTTGTTGCCAGACCCGTGATCTTGGGTCATTAAGAATGCACGGTAACGACGAGAACATGACAACAAGGGGCGACAAAGAACCCCACGGCAATAAGCAGGTTTCATACAGGCCTTGTCATTACCGAACGAAGAGATCCGGCGCGTGAGCGAGCAGACATCCCCCCAGGTGGCGCGCGCAGCTGGACATACCCGGCAACGGGACGATGGCGGCGGATTGAGTAGTGGCAGCTAACTCAATCCGCCGTTTTCAGTTTAAAGGCCCGATTTTCGGGCGCGTAGGTTTAGAAGGGTCAACGGGACAGTGGTTCTGAGTTTTACAGGCGAACACACCCAAAAGGTGGACGGTAAGGGGCGCATGTCGATCCCTGCCGATTTTCGTCGTGTACTCGAAACGCAAGACCCCGAGTGGACCGAAGGCCTGAACCCCCGCATGTATTTGCTCTATGGCGACCATCTCAAGAACGAGTTGCACGTCTACACGGTTGAGGAATTTGGCGCGTTGGTTGCACAGATCAACGCCATGCCAAAGGGCTCGCCTGCAAAGAAGAAATTATCGCACCTCTATATCGGTCAATCCATGAAGATGGAGATCGACAAGGACGGGCGCACGGTGATGCCAATTCGTCAGCGCGAAAAGCTGGGCCTGAAAGACGGCGAGCTCTATTTCCGCGGCGTCGGCGATCACTTTGAAATTTGGAAGGCCGAGACCTTTACGGAAACAGTTGCCGAGGATATGACCTCGTGGCTGGACGCGCAGGGCGATGACTTTGATCCGCTCTCACTTTTGGATGCAGGGTAGGAAAAATCTGATGTCAGCTGCCACTGAAACATCCCCTCATATTCCGGTTCTGATCCGCCCGCTGATTGCGGCGGTATCCCCTGTCACTGGTGTTTGGCTTGACGGCACGTTTGGCAATGGCGGCTATACCCGTGAGTTGCTGGCGGCTGGTGCTGACAAGGTGATTGCCGTTGATCGTGATCCTGTTGTTTTTGAGATGGCTGCCGCATGGATTGATGGATTCGGTGACCGCATCGAGACCGTGCAGGGCGAATTTTCCAAGCTAGATCAATACGCAAGCAACCTCGACGGGATTGTCCTCGATCTGGGTGTCTCCTCTATGCAGCTTGATATCGCGGAGCGCGGATTTTCGTTCATGCGCGACGGGCCGCTTGATATGCGGATGTCGCAGACAGGGCGCACCGCGGCAGATATCTGCAATGAGGCTGATGAGGAAGAAATCGCATCGATCATCTATCTTTACGGTGAAGAACGCGCGTCGCGCCGCATCGCGAAGGCGATTGTGATGAACCGCCCGCTGACCTCGACGTTGCAATTGGCGTCGATTGTGGCGGGCTGTTTGCCGCGTGCAAAGCCGAACCAGAGCCACCCTGCGACCCGCACATTCCAAGCGTTGCGTATTGCTGTGAACAATGAATATGGCGAATTGGCCGAAGGGTTGATGGCGGCAGAACGCGCGCTCAAGCCCGGTGGTCAATTGGCCGTGGTGACATTTCATTCGGTCGAGGACCGCATGGTCAAACGCTTCCTTCAGGCCCGCTCTGGCGGTATGGCGAACGCCAACCGCTATGCGCCCGAAGTCGAGCAAGAGGTTGCCGCCTTCCGCGTGGAAAAGCGCAAGGCGATTGGGCCTGACGCGCAAGAACTTGATGAAAATCCTCGCTCGCGCTCTGCTAAATTGCGCGTCGCGATCCGGACGGATGCCCCCGCGATGGCGATTGATCCCGCCAAGTTGGGCATGCCGATGATGAATAAAGGGAGCAGATAGATGCGCAGCATTCTTTTTGTTTTGGCTGGTTTGATGGTCATGGGGCTCGCGTTTTGGTCCTATCAGGAAAACTATAAAACCCGCGACGTGATCTCGGATGTGCGCGCCTTGAACGCGCAGATTGGCAATAGCCACGAGCGTTTGGGTATGTTGCGGGCCGAATGGGCCTATCTGAACCGTCCTGACCGCCTGACCGATCTGGCGGAATTGAACTTTGAGCGTTTGGGCTTGTTGCCTTTGATGCCCGATGGCTTTGGCCGCGTGGATCAGGTGATCTATCCGATCCCGGACGTCTTGCCGATCATCGTGCCAATTGAAGTTGGCAGCACCCCAGCGACAGTAGAAGGGGAGGAGGCACTATGATCCGCACGCCGCTCCGCCCGCTTGCCCGTATTCTGAAAGCGCGCGAAAAGGGTGAGAACCCTGATGCGATTGAGGCCGAAAACATCCGTCTGCGCCGTGAAGATGTGCGCGACAAATCCCGTATGCGCGCCGAGGGCCGATTGCTGGTCATGGGCGCTGCGTTCGCCTTGGCCTATGGCGCGATTGGCGTGCGTATGGGGGCGCTGGCGGGGACCGTGCCCGAAGAGCCGCAGTCAACCACTGTGGGTAATCCGATCATCGGCCAACGTGCCGATATTGTTGACCGTAACGGGCGGATTTTGGCGACGAACCTTGAGACACACGCGCTCTATGCCCACCCCAAAGACATGGTTGATCCTGTGCAAACGGCCCATGAGCTAGCGCAGATTTTCCCAGAGTTAAAAGAAGAGCAGCTTGTGAAAGATTTCACAGGTGCGCGTAAATTCGTCTGGATTCGTAGGCAGTTAAGCCCCGAGCAAATGCAGCAAGTGCATGATATCGGTAGCCCCGGTCTGGTGTTTGGCCCGCGCGAAATGCGTCTCTATCCAAACGGCGCGATTGCGTCGCATATCCTTGGTGGGGCCTCTTATGGCCGCGAAGGTGTGGCCAGCGCCGAGGTGATTGGTGTGGCGGGTGTCGAGCGTAAATTCGACGAATATCTGCGTGATCCTGCCAATGAGGGTGCGCCGCTGGAGTTGTCGATTGATCTGACCGTGCAAGCTGCCGCTGAAGAAGTGCTCGCAGGTGGTATGTCGATCATGAACGCCAAAGGTGCGGCCTCTGTTTTGATGGATGTGCATACGGGCGAAATTATTTCTATGGTGTCATTGCCTGACTTTGACCCCAACAACCGCCCACAGGTTTTGCTGACGGGTGACCAATCCGATAGCCCTTTGTTTAACCGTGCGGTGCAGGGCGTCTACGAGCTTGGCTCGACGTTCAAGATTTTTGCCGTGGCGCAAGCGATGGAGCTTGGTCTCGTGAACCCTGACACGATGATCAACACGCGCGGCCCGCTGCAATGGGGCAAATTCCGCATCCGCGATTTCCACGATTATGGGGCAACTTTGTCGGTGACTGACGTGATCGTGCAATCATCCAACATCGGTACTGCGCGTATTGCGATGGATATCGGTGCGCCGCGCCAGCAAGACTTCCTGCGCAGCTTAGGCTTTTTTGAGGCGACACCTGTTGAGCTGCAAGAGGCCCCTTCAGGTGCGCCGCTCTTGCCGCGCAACTGGTCGGAATTGTCAACGATGACAGTCTCTTACGGTCACGGCCTGTCTGCGTCGCCGTTGCACCTCGCAGCAGCCTATTCCTCGGTTCTGAATGGCGGAACACGGGTTTATCCAACGTTGCTGCACCGTGAAAATGTGCAGACTGGCCCACGCGTTGTGCGTGCCGAAATTTCGCAGCGTGCGCGCGATATGCTCCGCCAAGTGGTTGTGCGCGGCACGGCGTCCTTTGGTGAGGTCGAAGGCTATGAGGTAGGTGGCAAAACAGGTACAGCTGACAAGCCAAAAGAGAACGGTGGCGGCTACTACAAAGACAAGGTTATCGCGACCTTCGCCTCTGTTTTCCCCGCCAATGATCCGCAATATGTACTGATCGTGACGTTTGACGAGCCATCGGAAAACTCTAGCGACACACCGCGCCGCACGGCAGGGTGGACAGCTGTTCCCGTGGCAGCAGAGATGATCCGTCGCGTTGCACCGCTACTTGGGATGAGACCGCAAGTGGACAGGACCGAGCCGATAGGTGTAACACTCACCTCAAACTAATTCGAGTGGGTGACATGGCCGAAATTTCCAAAACGTTGACCGATCTGGGCTTAACTGCCGCAGGGGGCCGCGAGGCAACTATTACAGGGATTACGGTTGATAGCCGCGCGGTAAAAGAGGGCATGTTGTTTGCCGCTTTGCCAGGTGTGAAGGTGCATGGTGCCGCGTTTATCGGCACGGCATTGGCGCAGGGGGCTACGGCGATTTTGACCGATGCCAAGGGGGCCGCTCTGGCAGCCGACGCATTGGCCGCCTCTAATGCCGCCGTGATCGTGGCCCAAGACCCCCGCCAAGCCTTGGCGCAAACAGCGAGCCTGTGGTTTGGCCCGCATCCGGGCACCGTGGTGGCCGTTACTGGCACCAATGGCAAAACCTCCGTCAGCACATTCGCCCGCCAGATTTGGGAGGAGTTGCAGATCCCAGGCGTGAACCTTGGCACCACAGGGGTCGAAGGCGCGTGGTCACATCCGCTTAAGCACACAACGCCGGAGCCGATCACCTTGCACCGCGTTATGGCCGAGGCCACGGCCGAGGGGATCACCCATGTCGCGATGGAGGCGTCCTCGCACGGGCTTGATCAGCGCCGCCTTGATGGCGTGATTTTGGCTGCGGCTGCGTTCACGAATTTCACCCAAGACCACTTGGATTATCACGAAACATTCGAGGCCTATTTTCAAGCGAAGATGGGTCTGTTCACGCGCGTTTTGCCCGATGACGCCGTGGCGGTGATCAACCTTGATGACCCCAAGGGCGTGCAAGTCGCAGGCATTTGTGCGAAGCGCGGCCAAGAGGTCATCGGTGTCGGTCGACACCCAAAGGCGCGTCTGCGTCTGACAGGTCAACGGTTTGACGAGACGGGCCAAGACCTGCTGTTTATGTGGCAGGGCGAGGCGCATCAGACGCGGCTAAATCTGATTGGTGGTTTCCAAGCGGATAATGTTTTGCTGGCCGCTGGTCTGGTGATTGCAGCGGGAGCGGACGCGGATTCCGTGTTTGAGACATTGCCGAATCTCTCCACCGTGCGGGGACGTATGGAGCTGGCAGCGCGGCGTGAAAACGGTGCGTCTGTCTTTGTCGATTACGCCCATACGCCCGACGCGATTGCGACAGCACTGAAGGCGATGCGCCCGCATGTGATGGGTCGGATCGTGGCGATTGTTGGCGCTGGTGGCGACCGTGATGTGGGCAAGCGTCCCTTGATGGGCGCTGCCGCAGCTGAGTTTGCCGACGTTGTCATCGTGACCGACGATAACCCGCGTTCAGAAGAGCCAGCAAGCATTCGTGCGGCGGTGATGGCAGGGGCGCTTAATGGCACTGGTACACCCAGCGTGACCGAGATCGGCGACCGCGCCGAGGCGATTTTGCGCGGTATTGATGCGCTTGGGGCAGGGGATGCCTTGTTGATTGCGGGCAAGGGACACGAGAGCGGACAGACTGTCGGCGACGTGACTTTGCCATTTGATGATGTGGAGCAGGCCAGCGTTGCTGTCGCCGCTTTGGAGGGCAGGATATGAGCGCGCTTTGGACGAAGGACGAGGCCGTTGCGGCCACGGGCGGGGTAAGCGCCTCTGATTGGACCGCCACTGGTGTGTCGATCGATACTCGCACTATTCTGGCCGGCGATTTATTTGTCGCCCTGAAGGATATCCGCGACGGACATGACTTTGTCGCCTTGGCATTGGAAAAGGGGGCTGCAGCCGCCATGGTCACGCATCGCCCCGAGGGTGTTGCGGTAGACGCGCCGTTACTGATCGTAGATAACGTCTTGGAAGCGCTAGAGAAATTGGGTATTGCCGCGCGGTCACGCACGACAGCAAGGGTTGTCGGCGTCACGGGATCGGTCGGGAAAACCTCGACCAAAGAAATGCTGCGCGCTGTTTTGGCGCCGCAAGGCAAAACCCATGTTGCGGAAGCGTCTTATAACAACCACTGGGGCGTTCCGCTGACCCTCGCACGGATGCCCGCAGACGCGGATTTCGCGGTGATCGAGATCGGCATGAACCACCCCGGAGAGATCGCACCATTGTCAAAAATGGCCGCACCGCATGTGGTCATGATCACCACCGTGGCCGCCGCGCATCTGGAGGCATTCGAGAATGTCGAAGGCATTGCAATCGAAAAGGCAGCGATCATGGACGGGCTCGTTGCGGGAGGCGTTGCCGTCTTAAACGCAGATATCCCGACCGTCGGCGTGCTGACCGATTACGCCACGGCGAAATCTGTGCCAACGATCATGTTCGGCGTACACGGCAGCGATTGGGCGGCCAAAGATGTGCGCTTGACGGATGAAGTCACAGTCGTGACCGCCGCCCATGGTGATACCGAATACCTGTTCAAACTCGCTGTACCGGGACGTCACTTTGCCATGAATGCAGTGGGCGTTTTGGCGGTCGTGGAGGCCGTGGGCGGTGATCCCGTGCAAGCGGCTATGGATATGAATACTTGGGTCCCCCCTGGTGGGCGCGGCACGCGTGAGGTGGTGGTACTTGATCCCGCCATTTCGGGCGACGCGATCGATTTGATCGATGATGCGTTTAATGCAAACCCGACCTCGATGACTGCGTCGCTCGAAATTCTTGCAGCTGCCAAACCGCGTGACGGCGTGGGCCGGATCATGAAGGGGCGGCGCATTGCGATCCTTGGGGATATGTTAGAGCTAGGGCCATCAGAATTTGAAATGCATCGCGCAATCGCGCACGACAAGCATCTGCAATCGTTGGATATTGTACATTGCGTAGGGCCACGGATGCAGCACCTGCACGAAGTGCTATCAGAGGCGCAGCGCGGCATCTGGGCCGAAGATGCCGCCGCGATGTGCGCACAAATTCGCAAGCTGGTGGACGCCGGCGATGTTGTGCTCGTGAAAGGCTCGAAGGGCAGTAAAGTCAGCTCAGTCGTTGACGCTATCCGTAAATTGGGGCATCGCAGGGCTTAGGCTTTGGACGCGTAAGAAGGTTTTAATATATGCTTTACTGGTTAACCGCACTTTCAGACGGCGGCGATTTCTTTAACCTCTTTCGCTACATCACGTTTCGGGCGGGTGGTGCGTTTATCACAGCGCTCGTGTTCGGGTTTATCTTTGGTTTGCCGCTGATCAATGTGCTGCGTCGCAAGCAGGGCAAAGGACAACCGATCCGCGGTGACGGCCCTGAAGGGCACTTTGCGAAGGCGGGCACACCGACGATGGGTGGCTTGCTGATCGTCGGGGCGCTGACGTTCTCTACGCTGCTTTGGGCGCGTCTGGATAATCCGTTTGTCTGGATGGTTCTGTTTGTCACGCTGGCGTTTGCGGCCATTGGTTTTGCCGACGATTACGCCAAGGTTTCCAAGCAAAACACCGCAGGCGTGTCTGGTAAGGTGCGGTTATTGCTAGGTCTTTTGATTGCGGCGATTGCGGGCTATTGGGCCGCGCAATACCATCCTGTTGAGTTAACAAACCAACTTGCGGTGCCGATTTTCAAGAATGTTCTGATCAATATGGGTTTCCTGTTTATCCCGTTTTCGGTGATCGTGATTGTGGGCGCTGCCAATGCGGTCAACCTCACGGACGGCCTTGATGGGCTTGCGATTATGCCCGTGATGATTGCGGCTGGCACATTCGGGATCATCGCCTATGTGGTTGGTCGCGTTGACTTTTCCGAAGAGCTTGGCCTGCATTACGTGCCTGATTCAGGCGAAATTTTGATATTTTGTATGGCGCTGATCGGCGGCGGTTTGGGCTTCCTTTGGTACAACGCCCCACCTGCGGCGGTCTTTATGGGTGATACAGGTTCGCTTGCTTTGGGCGGTGCCTTGGGCGCGATTGCGGTGGCGACAAAGCACGAGATCGTTCTGGCAATTGTCGGCGGTTTGTTCGTCGTGGAGGCGCTCTCGGTGATCATTCAGGTGCTTTACTTCAAGAAGACCGGTAAGCGGGTTTTTCTGATGGCACCGATCCACCACCACTACGAAAAGAAGGGTTGGGCAGAGCCGCAGATCGTGATCCGGTTCTGGATCGTCAGCCTGATTTTGGCGATGATCGGCCTTGCGACGCTGAAAGTCCGTTAACCTTTGCATCCGGTTGCATTAACGATTGACCCGCTGTTAAGCCGTGTCACACACCGTGCACCGCGTGTGCACCAGACGTGCACCGGATTGAGGCGCAAGGCTTGACCGTGAAGGCGAGGCAGGGGCGATATTTTCGGGGATGTTGCCAGAATTGGTGACGGGGCTTTTCGATTTTTGCACGCTGAAAGCCTACGACCCGCAACTTGCCGTGCATGTCCGACACGCCCGCGCAACGTGTTCTCGTCGCTGGAGGCGTCGGCTTGCCTTTATGCCTGCTTTGGTGCCAGTTGGGCGCGGAAAAACAAGGAGCGGCAAATGATTCCAGTTCAAGGGTATGAGGGCAAGACTATTGCCGTTTTAGGGCTAGGGCGGTCTGGGCGTACGGCGGCGTTGGCGTTGGATGCCGGTGGTGCAAAGGCGGTCGTTTGGGATGACGGTGCTGCCGCGCGGGCCGCTGCGGAAGCTGACGGGTTCGAGATCCGTGATTTAACCAAGGCGGGTGGATTTGACGGGGTTGAGCGGTTGATCGTCTCTCCCGGGATCCCGCATTTATACCCTACACCGAATAAGGTGGTCGCGGCGGCTTGGGCGGCGGGCGTGCCTGTGGACAATGATATCGGGCTGTTTTTCCAGTCTTATGCCACCGATGAGTGGGAAGATTTCACGACGATCCCGAAGGTGATTGCGATCACGGGGTCGAACGGGAAATCGACGACCTCGGCGCTGATCCATCATATTTGTGTCGAGAATGGACGCGCGTGCCAGCTTGCGGGCAATATTGGCCGTGGCGTTTTGGATATTGAGCCTGCGCATGACGGCGAGGTCGTGGTGCTGGAGCTGTCCTCCTATCAGACGGATTTGGCGCGCAGTCTGACGCCTGATGTGGCGGTGCTGACGAACATCAGCCCTGACCATTTGGATCGTCACGCGGGGCTTGGCGGGTATTTTGCAGCCAAGCGTCGTTTGTTTGCGGAGGGCGGCCCTGATCGTTGTGTGATCGGCGTCGATGAAATCGAGGGTCAGTTTTTGGCCAATCAGTTGGCAGAAGGTGCGGCTGATGATCGTGTGATCCGTGTGTCGTCAGGTCAGAAGTTGGAGACCGAGGGCTGGACCGTTTTTGCGCGTAAGGGGTTCCTGTCTGAGTACCGCAAGGGGCGGCAGGTGGCGTCGATTGATTTGCGCGCAATTGCGGGGTTGCCCGGGGCACATAATCATCAGAATGCCTGTGCGGCTTATGCGGCGTGTCGGACTTTGGGATTTAGTCCCAAGGGGATAGAGGCCGCGATGCAGTCATTTGGCGGCTTGCCGCATCGCAGCCAAGTTGTGGGCGAAAAGGATGGTGTGCGGTTTGTGAACGATAGTAAGGCCACGAATGTCGATAGTGCGGCCAAGGCGTTGCAGGCGTTTGCGCGGGTGCGTTGGGTCTGCGGTGGTTTGCAGAAAGAGGGCGGGCTTGCGGGGCTTCTGCCGCACGTCGGATCGGCTGCAAAAGCCTATGTGATCGGGCGCGAGGCCGAGGATTTTGCCCGTCAGTTGATTGGTGTCGAGACTGTTGTCTGCACGACGATGGCGGCGGCGGTTGCTGCGGCTGCGAATGATGCCGAAAGCGGCGATGTTGTGCTACTGGCGCCTGCTTGTGCGAGCTTTGATCAATACGATAATTTTGAACAGCGCGGCGATGATTTCATGGCGCAGGTGCAGGCGATTTTGGCAGAGTGAAGATCGTCGCCTTCGCTGTTTTACATGGTGATGTTGCGCAAGATTTTGAAGTTAAGTCGCTTTGATCGCTTGCCCAGCAGCCCAGCTAGATGACCATGCCCATTGGAAGTTGTAGCCGCCGAGCCAGCCTGTGACGTCGACACATTCGCCGATGAAGTAGAGGTTTGGCATGGATTTGGCGGCCATAGTTTTACTGTCGAGGTCGGCTGTGTCAACGCCGCCCAAGGTGACTTCGGCGGTGCGGTAGCCTTCGGAGCCTGTGGGGACTTGAACCCAGTTGCGCAGGTTTTCGCAGATTTCTTCGAGTTTGGCGTCGGACTGGTCGGCTATGGTCCCGCTCATGTCGATGTGGTCGGCGAGGTAGGCCACCAGTTTTGACGGGAATTGCTGGCTGATGATTGTGGTCACCAGCTTGCGGCCGTCGGTTTTGCGGGCGGCCTTAAGATGGCCAAGCAGGTTTGTCCGCGGGATCAAGTCTGTGCTGATCGCGTCGCCGTCTTTCCAGTAGGAAGAAGCTTGCAGGATCGCGGGGCCAGACAGACCGCGGTGGGTGAAAAGCATGGCCTCTTCAAAGGTCGTGCCGTTTGCAGTGACCCTCACGGGCAGGGCGGTGCCTGCGAGGGGTTTGAAGCGTTCGTCGGTGAAGGTGAGCGGGACGAGGGCGGGGCGGGTCTCGATCATGTTGAGGCCAAATTGTGTGGCAATTTGATATGAAAGGTCCGTTGCCCCCATTTTTGGAATGGATTTTCCGCCTGAGGCCATCACGAGGTTGGTGGCAGTGACAGTGTGGGTCTGGTCGTCGCGGGTCAGTGCTACTTGGAAATGCGTTCCGTTGTGGCTGATTTCGCCAACAGATGTATCCAGCCAGAGCTGTGCGCCTTTCATCTCGGTCCGCAGCATGGAGATGATGTCGCGGGCGGTGTCATCGCAGAACAACTGGCCGAGTGTTTTCTCGTGGTAGGCGATGCCGTAAGAGGCCACGAGCGAGATGAAATCCCATTGTGTGTAGCGTTTCAGCGCGGATTTGGCGAAATGCGGGTTCTGGCTCAGGAAATTGGCCGCTGTGGTGTGCATGTTCGTGAAATTGCAGCGCCCGCCGCCAGAGATACGGATTTTCTCGCCCGCTGACTTGGCGTGGTCTACAATAAGCGTGTCCGCGCCCGCTTGGGCCGCGCACATCATGCCTGCGGCACCTGCGCCGATGATGAGGGTTTTTACTTGCATAGCTTGGAGGTGCCGTGAAAACGGGTTTGGCGCAAGGGGGGATATGAGAATGGTGAAGATCTTGTCGGGCGGAATCGGCCGCTGCGCTGTTGACGGCCACGGTGCCTGATGTGCAAAAGGCGGTGGCGTGGAAGTCGCCGCGAAACGGGATGGCAGAGCGACAGACGAGCGCTTGGCCTGAAGAAAAGACGTAAGGGGAACTTATGGGAACGTGGTCAGAGTCAAATTTTGGAAATGATGCCGCATTGGATTTTGCCTTCGGCGTCAACGACATCGGAGCCCTTGAGCGTGCGTTTCGGGCCGTTGATGGGGGTTGGACAGATGCGGATGTGGCCAGCGACGCGCTTGCGGCGGCAGAGTGTGTTGCGGCCATGTTGGGGCATTTGGCCCCTGATTTGCCAGACGATCTCAAGCCGGTTCTTGCCGAAATGGGACCGCCCTCTGACGTGCTCATTGCCGCGGCGAAGGACGCTGTGCGCAAGGTTATGACCAGCTCGGAGCTCTTGGAGCTTTGGTCTGAAGATAATCCCGAGGCATGGCTTGCCGTGAATGAAGGGCTATTGCAGCGCCTGCAAAGCGCTCCCGATCGCGACGCCCTTGCTGCGAGCATCGCGGCCCAGTCGTCGGAGCCATTGGATATCGGGCATAGGTGTCTGATTTGCGGGCGCGGCATTCCCGATGGGGAGCTGAAGGTCGTGGTTTTGGAAGGCGAAATAACGGGCGTGTGGATGATGTCGACGCAATATGCCCATCGTCAATGCCTTGAAACCACATATCCCGCGCCGCATTTTGACGAAGATGGCGGGTTGCATCCCGCACTTGTCGCACAAATGAAGGCATCGCTTGGGTATGATCCAGAGGTCTAGGTGACTTTGCGCCAGTTTTGACATCAGCGCTAATTGTTGTGGAAATCTTTGGCCAATTGGGCTATCGCTGGTGTCAGATCCGAATAATCGGGCGAGTTGAGGCAGTATTGGCGGTAAATCCATGACGGAAATGGTCTATGGCACGGTCCCAGTTTACACTGGTGAACCCATTCTTCCACGATGGTGGCGGACGATTGATAAATGGACAATGTCGTGCATTTTGATCCTTTTCGGGATCGGATTGCTGCTTGGCTTGGCCTCTTCCCCGCCTTTGGCCAGTAAGAACGGTTTGCAGCCGTTTCACTATGTGACGCGTCAGGCGTTTTTCGGTGGTGTCGCGATGATCGTGATGTTTGGGGTGTCGATGATGACGCCGCAGATGGTCCGCCGCTTGGCTGTGATCGGATTTTTGGTATCGTTTATTGCCTTGATGGGGTTGCCGATTTTCGGGACAGACTTTGGCAAAGGCGCGATGCGCTGGTATTCGCTGGGCTTTGCGTCGTTCCAGCCGTCTGAATTCCTCAAGCCGGGATTTGTTGTTGTCGCCGCATGGTTGATGGCCGCGAGTTTTGAGGTTGGTGGCCCTCCCGGCCGCATTTATTCGTTTGTGATGACAGTTGTGATCTGTCTGTTCCTCGCGTTGCAGCCCGACTTTGGTCAAGCCTGTCTGGTGCTTTTCTCATGGGGTGTTATGTATTTTATCGCGGGCGCGCCGATGTTGATATTGGCGGGCATTGCGGGTTTGGTCGTGATCGCCGGCACGTTTGCCTATTCCAGTTCCGAACACTTTGCCCGTCGTATTGATGGTTTCTTGAACCCTGAGGTCGATCCCACGACGCAGCTTGGCTATGCCACAAACGCGATTCGTGAGGGTGGATTCTTTGGTGTGGGTGTCGGTGAAGGCCAAGTGAAATGGTCGCTGCCCGATGCGCATACCGACTTTATCATTGCGGTGGCTGCCGAAGAATACGGCTTGATCTGTGTGCTGATTATCATCGCGCTTTATGGGATCATTGTCGTGCGCTCGTTGTTGCGTCTGATGAAAGAACGTGATCCGTTTATCCGCCTTGCGGGCACGGGGCTTGCTTGTGCCTTTGGTGTGCAGGCGATGATCAACATGGGTGTGGCTGTGCGGTTGCTGCCAGCCAAGGGTATGACGCTGCCATTTGTGTCTTATGGCGGCTCGTCCTTGATCGCGGGGGGCATTGCTATGGGCATGTTGCTTGCGCTGACGCGGACCCGTCCACAGGGCCAGATTGGCGATATTTTGATGCGGAGAACGCGGTGAGCAAGTTACTCGTTATAGCGGCTGGTGGCACGGGCGGGCATATGTTCCCAGCCCAAGCGCTGGCCGAAGCGATGCTGGCGAAGGGGTGGCGTGTCAAGCTGTCAACCGATGAGCGCGGCGCGCGGTATGCGGGTGGGTTTCCTGACGCGGTTGAGATCAGTGTGGTGAAATCCGCAACCTTTGCCCGAGGCGGTATTGCTGCAAAGCTGGCTGTGCCGTTTCGTATTTTGGCGGGGGTTGGTGGTGCGACGTTGCGCATGTTCCGCGAGAAGCCTGACGTTGTTGTGGGCTTTGGCGGCTATCCTGCGATCCCTGCGATGGCGGCGGCTTGGGCATTGCGTATCCCGCGGATGATCCACGAGCAAAACGGTGTGCTGGGGCGCACCAATGCTGTGTTTGCCAAGCACGTGGATCGGGTTGCTTGCGGGATTTGGCCGACGACATTGCCCGCGGGTGTTGAGGGCGTGCATGTGGGCAATCCTGTGCGTGCTGCGGTTTTGGAGCGTGCAGGGGCGGGGTATATTCCGCCTGGCGATTATCCGATGTCGATCCTGATTATGGGCGGATCGCAAGGCGCGCGCATTTTGTCCGATATTGTGCCGCCTGCGATTGATGCATTGCCAGACGAGATACGCCGCAATATCCGTGTGGCCCATCAGGCCCGCGACGAAGATATGGAGCGCGTGGCGACCTATTACGCGGATGCGATGATTACGGCGGATGTGCAGCCGTTCTTTGATGATGTGCCGGTCCGTATGTCCGAGGCGCAACTGGTGATTACGCGCTCTGGTGCATCGACAGTTGCCGATGTGAGCGTGATTGGCCGCCCTGCGATTTTTATCCCCTATGCTGCAGCGACGGGTGACCACCAGACTGCCAATGCACGTCAGTTGGTGGATGCGGGCGCTGCGATTTTGATCCCTGAGGCGATGTTCACGGTGAAAACGCTGGCCGAGCAAATCGAGGCTGTCTTGAGCAATGGGCAGGGTGCCTTGAAGATGGCGCTAGCAGCATTGGCATGCGGAATTCCAGATGCGACGACCCGCCTTGTGGCGCTGGTCGAAGAGCTGGCTGACAAGAAATAAGTATTGAAAGAATAATAAGATGAATGCTGCGGCTACGAAACTCCCTCTTGATGTTGGTGCGATCCATTTTGTGGGGATCGGGGGCATTGGTATGTCCGGTATCGCCGAGGTTCTGATCAATCACGGCTATCAGGTGCAGGGTTCTGACTTGAAGGCCACGCCGATTACCGACCGTTTGGCGACACTTGGTGCGACGATTTTCGAAGGGCAGCGCGCCGAGAATCTGGCGAATGCCGAGGTGGTTGTGATTTCATCCGCGATTAAGCCGGGCAATCCAGAATTGGACGAGGCTCGCGCGAAGGGTCTGCCGATTGTGCGCCGTGCGGAAATGCTGGCCGAATTGATGCGCTTGAAATCGAACGTCGCGATTGCGGGCACCCATGGCAAGACGACGACGACCACGATGGTGGCGGCCCTATTGGATGAGGGCGGGCTTGATCCGACTGTTATTAACGGCGGGATTATTCACGCTTACGGCTCGAACGCACGTATGGGCCAAGGCGAGTGGATGGTGGTTGAGGCCGACGAGAGCGATGGCACGTTTAACCGTCTGCCTGCGACCATTGCCATCGTGACCAACATCGACCCCGAGCATATGGAACATTGGCACACAATCGAGAACCTGCGTCAGGGGTTTTATGAATTCGTGTCGGGGATTCCGTTCTACGGGATTGCTGTGTGCTGCACCGATAATGCCGAAGTTCAGGCGCTTGTCGGCCGTTTGACGGATCGTCGCGTTGTGACTTACGGTTTTAATGCCCAAGCGGATGTGCGTGCGATTAACCTGACCTATAAAGCTGGCGTCGCACACTTTGATGTGGCGTTACAGGCTGAAGGCCTGCTGATTGAAGGCTGCGAATTGCCGATGCCGGGGGATCATAACGTGTCCAACGCGCTGTCGGCTGTGGCTGTTGCCCGTCACCTTGGCATGAAGAAGGACGAAATTCGCACGGCTCTCAAGAAATTCGGTGGTGTGAACCGCCGCTTTACCCGCGTGGGTATCGTCAACGGTGTGACGATCATCGACGATTACGGTCACCATCCCGTTGAGATTACGGCAGTGTTGAAGGCGGCCCGTCAGGCAACCGAAGGCCGCGTGATCGCCGTGCATCAGCCGCACCGTTATAGCCGTTTGCATCACCACTTTGATGAATTCTGCGCGTGTTTTAACGATGCGGACGTCGTGGGGATTTCTGATGTTTACGCCGCTGGCGAAGAGCCGATTGAAGGTGCGACCCGCGATGATCTGGTCGCGGGGCTGGTCCGTCATGGGCACCGTCATGCGCGTGCTGTCACAAGCGAGGACGATCTGGAGCGCTTGGTCCGTGAACAGGCGAAACCGGGTGATATGGTTGTTTGCCTTGGGGCAGGGACGATCTCGGCTTGGGCAAATGCGTTGCCTGCGCGATTGGAAAAGTGACGGGATCGCTTATCATAGGGTGCCTTTGGGTTTTGGTCGCCACGTTTACGGCCATGTTGCCGATGCGGCGTCAGTATCCGTTGGGGGTGACCCTATTGATTGCCGCACCTGTTTTGATCGTTTGGATCGGGTTTGATTACGGCTGGATCGCGGCGGTGTTGGCCTTGGCTGCGTTCGTCTCGATGTTCCGCCGTCCGTTGATGTATTTCTACGCCCGCGCGAAGGGTGAAACGCCGCAGGTGCCGCGATGATGTCGCTTATCGCCGTCGCGGTGTGGTTGATCGTGGCCAATGTGGTTGCGATGTTTCCTTCCAAAGATTTGCACTGGCGCTTTGCCTATATGATGATCGCGATTGGTGTGCCGATTTTGGGGTGGGTGACCTATGAGAATGGCCCATGGGTCGGGTTGTTTGCGCTGGCGGCGGGGGGCTCTGTCTTGCGCTGGCCGCTGATCTATTTGACGCGCTGGTTGCGCCGCGTTATGCGCCGCACATGATAATGAATTTACCAGATGTGCGGGGCGTTTTGACCCCTGATCGCCCCTTGGCTGACCTGACGTGGATGCGTGTAGGCGGACCTGCGGATGTATTGTTCCAGCCTGCGGATGTTGATGATCTGGCGCAGTTTCTGGCGGCGCTTGATCCCTCGGTGCCCGTGTTTCCGATGGGCGTGGGATCGAACCTGATTGTGCGCGACGGTGGGATTTCAGGTGTTGTGATCCGCTTGGGCCGTGGGTTTAACGGGATCACGATTGACGGCGATGTCGTGACGGCTGGAGCTGCGGCGCTGGACGCGCATGTGGCGCGCAAAGCCGCCGAAGAGGGGCTGAACCTCACATTCCTGCGCACTATTCCGGGCACGATTGGTGGCGCTGTGCGGATGAATGCGGGGTGCTATGGCGATTATATGGCCGATGTTTTGCAGTCGGTGACGGTTGTGATGCGTGACGGGTCAGTGGTCGAGGTGCCTGCGGGTGATCTGCAATTGGCCTATCGCAGCTCTGTTTTGCCTGACGGTGCCGTGGTGGTTGCCGCGAAGATGGTCGCCCCTCACGAGGCGTCTGATGTGCTGGAGGCGCGGATGGTCGCGCAGTTGGCCAAGCGCGACGAGAGCCAGCCGACGAAGGACCGCACGGCGGGGTCAACTTTCCGCAACCCTGCTGGGTTTTCCTCAACAGGGCGTGCCGATGATGTGCATGATTTGAAGGCTTGGAAGGTGATTGACGACGCAGGCATGCGAGGTGCCACGCTTGGTGGGGCCATCATGAACGTCAAACATTCCAACTTTTTGACCAACGCGGGGGGCGCCACTGCCGCTGATTTGGAAGATTTGGGCGAATTGGTTCGGAAAAAGGTTTACGATTCCGGTGAGATCACGTTAGAGTGGGAAATTATGCGAATAGGCAACCGCTAGGGGTCCTGTTTCGCTGATACTACAATATTTTGCCCCAAGGCAGGGGTGGCATAAAGAACTGACAGGCCAAAAAAGGTCTGCGTAATAAGGTGGTGGGTATGTCGAGCAGGGCAAACCCGAAAGTTGTTGTTTTGATGGGTGGACCGTCAGCGGAGCGCGAAGTTTCGTTGAGTTCGGGCACCGAATGCGCGGCAGCTTTGCGGGTATCAGGATGTGATGTGATCGAGGTCGATGCTGGCCGCGATCTCGCTTTGCGTTTGATGGAAATCGCACCCGATGTTGTTTTCAACGCGCTCCACGGTCGTTGGGGCGAGGATGGTTGCGTTCAAGGTTTGCTGGAGTGGATGCAGATCCCTTACACGCATTCCGGTGTTCTGGCCTCGTCGCTGGCGCTTGATAAGCAGCGCACGAAGGCTGCGTATCGTTCAGTTGGATTGCCTGTGGTCGAGAGCGTGATTGTTCCCAAGGCTGATGTGTCCAAGGCGCATGTGATGCCGCCCCCTTATGTGGTGAAGCCGAATAACGAAGGGTCCAGCGTCGGGATTTATCTGGTGGCGGCTGATGCCAAGGCCCCGCCTGCGATGGCGGACAACATGCCCGAGATGGTCATGGTTGAGGCCTACGCGGCGGGCCGTGAATTGACGACGACGGTCATGGGTGATCGCGCTTTGGGTGTGACCGATATTATTGTGGACGGCTGGTACGACTATGATGCGAAATATAAGGCCGGTGGTTCGCGCCATGTTGTGCCTGCAGATATTCCGCAAGAGATTACAGACGCCTGTTTGGATTACGCGTTGCGTGCCCATAAGGTTTTGGGCTGCCGTGGTGTGAGCCGCACGGATTTCCGCTGGGATGAGAGCAGGGGCGTTGCGGGGCTGATCTTGCTGGAGACCAACACGCAGCCGGGGATGACGCCGACATCGCTGGCCCCCGAGCAAGCAGCACATGCGGGAATTTCGTTCCCCGAGTTGTGCCGCTGGATGGTGGAGGACGCGTCTTGCAACCGTTGAGTGCGCCACGCCGCCCGCGCGCCTTGCCCCGCGATCCCGCACCGTCCAAGTGGAAGTATCGCTATCAACGCTGGATGCTGACGCCGGGTGTGCGCGGATTGATCCGCATCGGAGTGCCTTGTGCGCTGGTCGGGATCATCGCGGTGAGCTGGTATAGCCACGGGTCGAACAAAGAGATGGTTGCCGCGACATGGGAAGAGGCGAAGGCCGCGATCCAGCATCGCCCTGAGTTCATGGTTTCGGGCATGGAGGTTGTGGGCACGGACGAGCAATTGGCCAATTTGATTACCGCCACTGTGCCGCTGGAATTTCCTGCGTCTTCGTTTGATCTTGATCTGGAAGGTATCCGCACAAAGGTTGAAGTGCTGGACGCTGTGCGCTCTGCGCGGGTCCGCATTGGTGAGGGCGGACAGTTGCAGATTGACGTGACCCCACGTGTTGCAGTTGCCGTTTGGCGCGACGGGAATACCTTGCGGCTTATTGATGAAGAGGGCACCTTTGCGGGGCTGATCGAGAGCCGCTCGGATCGGCTTGATCTGCCACTTATCGCGGGTGATGGCGCACAAGATCATATTGAAGAGGCGCTTTCGCTGTTCCGCGATGCCAAGCCTTTGCAGGAACGTTTCCGTGGATTGGTACGGATGGGCGAGCGTCGTTGGGACGTTGTGCTTGATCGTGACCAGCGCATTTTGCTGCCCGCCGAGAACGCCGTGGCAGCGCTTGATCGTGTGATTGTATTGCAGCAGGCCAGCGATTTGCTGGATAGAGATGTGGCCGTTGTCGATATGCGCAACGCCGACCGACCAACAGTCAGAGTAAACAAAGAAGCCGCCGGTGCATTACACCGCGCAGGACAAATAGAGGCGGACAACTAAAATGGGTGATCTATACGATAGCCAACGCGCCATGCGGAATATGCGCAAAGCAGCAATGCAACGCGGTGTGATTGCGATTTTGGACATTGGGACAAGTAAGATTGCTTGTTTGGTGCTGCGCTTTGATGGTCCGGGCACGTTTCGCGATGCGGATGGTGTGGGATCATTGGCGGGGCAGTCGTCGTTCCGCGTGATTGGTGCCGCAACAACCCGCTCACGCGGTGTGAAATTCGGCGAAGTTGACGCAATGCAAGAGACCGAGCGGGCGATCCGCACGGCGGTGCAAGCGGCGCAAAAGATGGCGAATGTGCGTGTAGATCACGTGATCGCCTGTATTTCCGGTGGTCGCCCGAAGTCTTACGGCCTTGATGGCGCTGTTGATATTGCCAACGGCTTGGTGACCGACGGCGATATTGGTCGCGTGATGGCGGCCTGTGATGTGCCTGATTATGGTGCGGACCGTGACGTGCTGCACGCGCAGCCGGTAAATTTTGCGCTCGATCACCGCTCTGGCATGGCTGATCCGCGTGGCCAGATTGGCAATCAGTTGAACTGCGATATGCATATGCTGACGGTAGATAGTGTCGCGTTGCAGAATATCTTCTTTTGTATCAAGCGTTGCGATCTGGAACTCGCCGGAATTGCGTCGAGTGCTTATGCCTCGGGGATTTCGTCGTTGGTGGAGGATGAGCAGGAGCTTGGTGCTGCGTGTATCGACCTTGGTGGCGGGTCCTCTGGCATTTCGGTCTTTATGAAAAAGCATATGATCTATGCCGATGCGGTGCGCATGGGGGGCGATCACGTCACAAGCGATATTACGATGGGGCTGTCGGTGCCGATGGCCACGGCCGAGCGGATCAAGACATTCTACGGCGGCGTTGTGGCCACGGGGATGGATGACCGCGAGATGATCGAGATTGGTGGCGACACGGGCGATTATGAGCATGACCGCCGCACGGTGAGCCGTGCCGAATTGATCGGTATTATGCGCCCGCGTGTTGAAGAGATTTTGGAAGAGGTCCGCGTGCGTCTGGACGCCGCTGGCTTCGAGCATTTGCCAAGCCAACAAATTGTGCTGACGGGGGGCGCGAGCCAGATTCCGGGCTTGGATGGATTGGCGAGCAAGATCCTCGGCCAGCAGGTTCGTCTTGGGCGGCCCTTGCGTGTGCAGGGCTTGCCGCAGGCCGCAATTGGGCCAGCATTTTCGGGCGCTGTGGGACTCACTTTGTTCGCAGCTCACCCGCAAGACGAGTGGTGGGACTTTGAGATTCCCGCTGACAATTACTCGGGGCGGTCCCTGAAACGGGCCGTAAAGTGGTTTAAGGACAACTGGTAATACGCGATATCTTGCCTAGTCGTCCAAATACGGCAGAAATTCACGAAAAAACCCCCACATTTGGTAGGTATTTTGTGATTTCTGCGTGACCTGCGAGGCCGATGTGTCTAATGTCGGTTCAAAGTATAGACGAATGCCCGGTGGGACGGGCCCCATTAAGCATAGGCGGACAGAGCAATGACATTGAACCTCTCCATTCCCGGTCAGGACGAACTGAAGCCCCGGATCACCGTATTTGGTGTTGGTGGTGCTGGCGGTAACGCGGTCAACAACATGATCGACAAAGAGCTGGATGGGGTCGAGTTCGTTGTTGCGAACACAGACGCTCAGGCGCTGCAGCATGCCAAAGCATCTGCGCGCATCCAAATGGGTATCAAAGTAACCGAGGGTCTGGGAGCTGGTGCGCGTGCGACGGTTGGTGCGGCCGCTGCCGAGGAAAGCATCGAGCAAATCGTTGACCACCTTGCTGGCGCTCATATGTGTTTCATCACGGCTGGTATGGGCGGCGGTACAGGCACGGGCGCGGCACCGATCATCGCTCAGGCTGCACGTGAACTTGGTGTTCTGACGGTCGGTGTTGTGACTAAGCCGTTCCAGTTCGAGGGTGCCAAGCGCATGAAGCAAGCCGAGGAGGGCATTGAGGCCCTGCAAAAGGTTGTTGATACGCTGATCATCATTCCAAACCAGAACCTGTTCCGTCTGGCGAATGAAAAGACAACATTCACCGAAGCCTTCCAGCTTGCTGATGATGTGCTTTATCAAGGTGTTAAGGGCGTGACTGACCTGATGGTCCGTCCGGGCCTCATCAACCTCGACTTTGCTGACGTTCGTGCCGTAATGGACGAAATGGGCAAGGCGATGATGGGCACAGGCGAGGCCGAAGGCGAAAACCGCGCTATCGAAGCTGCCGAGAAGGCGATTGCAAACCCACTGCTTGACGAGATTTCTCTCGAAGGTGCACGCGGCGTTCTGATCAACATCACGGGTGGCTACGACCTCACATTGTTCGAACTTGACGAAGCTGCAAACAAAATCCGCGAGAAGGTCGATCCGGAAGCCAACATCATCGTCGGCTCAACGCTGGATACAGCAATGGAAGGCCGTATGCGCGTTTCCGTTGTGGCGACTGGTATTGATGCGGCAATCAAGCGTGATGAAATGCCACTGCCACGCCGCTCAATGGCCTCTCCTTTGAGGCCACAAGCGGCTGTTGAAGAAGCACCAGCACCACGTGCCGCTGCACCAGTTGCAGCACGCGTTGCGCCTGCTGCGGCACCTGTGATGCAAGAACGCGCACCAGCGCCAGCACCACAATCGCGCACCTTGTTCGAGGACATGGACGAGGAAATGCAGCCTGAGGAATTCGAAGAAGATTTCGGTGGTATCCACGAGGCCTTCGCTGAGGACGATTCGAATGAATTGCCACCGCCAGCCTACACACCACGCGCAGAGCCACGTCTTGAGCCAACAGAATCCTTTGTCGCTCCTCGCGCTCCAACTGCTGGCACTCCTTCGCCAGAGGCATTGGCGCGTTTGCAAGCGGCTGTGAACAAAGCACCATTGCAGCAGCGCGCACCAGCGGCCCCAATAACAGCGGAAGGCGAGCGTCCACGTTTTGGTATCAACTCGCTGATCAACCGTATGACAGGGGCTGGCGCACATGAAGCACAACAGCCAAGCCGTGCACAGCCACAGGTGAAAGCGCTGCGCGAAGAGCCAGTGCAGGAGACTGATCCAGAGCAAGAGCGCATCGAGATTCCTGCGTTCCTGCGTCGTCAGGCGAATTAATCCTCCGCGCGTCATTTTGTGACACTAGGTAATACGTTGAAAGGCCACCCAAGCGGGTGGCCTTTTTCGTTGCATTACAATGGCTTGCGAGAATATTTCAGGGGTGTTTCAGACCGTTACAAAGCGTGAATTGAGTGATGCGACCCTTCATACTAGATAATGGTCAACAAAGAATGAAATAATCCGAGGCGCGATTCCGTGCAAACAACAATAAAATCCATCGTGACGTTTGAGGGCATTGGCTTGCATACTGGCCGTGCTGCGACGATTGTCTTGCGTCCTGCGCCAGCGAACACAGGAATTGTGTTTCGCCGTGTTGACGTGGATGTTGCGGACAATGTCCTGCCCGCATTGTGGAACCATGTTGTTGTATCGCCGCTCAACACGCGTTTGACAAACGACGACGGCCTGACCGTTTCCACAATCGAGCACCTCATGGCGGCTTTGTCGGGGACGGGCGTGCATAATGTTGTGATTGATATCGACGGACCTGAAGTGCCGATCATGGACGGTTCTGCCGCCGCATTTGTGCTGGGTATCGTTGAGGCGGGCTTGGCACGTCATGCGGCGCCACTTTTTGCGATCGAGATTCTGCGCGAAGTTGAAGTGGTTGATGGCGCGGCGATGGCCCGTTTGTCCCCTGCGACTAGCCTGCAAATCGAATTCAACATTGATTTTTCTGACGCGGCGATTGGTCATCAGGAAAAAACTTTGAATATGGCGAATGGCACTTTTGTCCGCGAGCTCTGCGATAGCCGCACGTTCTGCCGCAATTCCGACGTTGAAGCAATGCGCTCAAAAGGCTTGGCTCTGGGCGGCACGCTGGAAAACGCTGTGGTTGTTGATGGCGATCAGGTTCTCAGCCCTGGTGGTTTGCGCCATGCGGATGAGGCCGTGCGCCACAAAATGCTCGACGCTTTGGGCGACCTTTACACTGCCGGTGCCCCGATCATGGGCCGCTACACAGGGCAGCGGGCAGGGCATGCGATGACGAACCGTTTGTTGCAGGCATTGTTTGCCGATCCGACGGCGTGGCGGTTGACCCGTTGCGACGCGAAAATCGCCGCAAGATTGCCTGGTGTGGGTGTCAGTAAGGCCGATCTCTACGCCGTTGCGTGACCTTCATTCGGCAGAGTTGATCAACAAGGTGTCAAAAGGCATTTTGCCCCAGATTTTTCTATGCTAGACCCAAATGTAATACGCCGGAGCACGATGCTCCAGAGCGACGTTTGAGGTGCGGGGACAGTCGATGTCAGGAGCCAAGGATCATTTTGGAATGACAGTAAGCCGTTTGGGCTGTGTGTTAGCGCTTGGGCTGGTTGTCGGTTGCGGTAACTACGATCCAGCCAGCACGCCCGGTGCATTGGAACAATATACCGCTGCGGAGATTTTCCAGCGCGGTGAATATGAGTTGGAGCGCGGCAAGCCTTCCGACGCGGCGATTTACTTTGGCGAGATCGAACGCCTGTACCCTTATTCGGATTTTGCCAAGCGTGCGCTGATTATGCAGGCCTATTCTTTCCATAAGGATAAGGACTATCCAAACAGCCGCTCAGCCGCTCAGCGCTATATCGACTTTTACCCCGCCACCGAAGATGCCGCCTATGCGCAGTATTTGTTGGCGCTGTCCTATTACGATCAGATTGACGAAATTGGCCGCGATCAGGGGCTGACGTTCCAAGCGTTGCAGGCTTTGCGTGCCGTGATTGAGCAGTACCCAGACACCGAGTATGCACGTTCGTCGATTTTGAAGTTTGACTTGGCGTTTGACCACTTGGCCGCCAAAGAGATGGAAATTGGCCGCTATTACCTCAAGCGCAAGCATTACACCGCCGCCGTGAACCGATTCCGTATCGTGGTTGAGGATTTCCAGACGACATCGCATACCGCAGAAGCCTTGCACCGCTTGGTTGAGGCCTATCTGGCGCTTGGCCTGACTGATGAGGCACAGACCGCTGGTGCAATTTTGGGCCATAACTATCAGTCAACCGAATGGTATCAGGATAGCTATGCGCTGCTCACAGGGCAGGGGCTTGAGGTGAAATCGTCGGGCGATAACTGGTTGGCCTCGATCTATCGTCAGGTTCTGCGCGGTGAGTGGTTGTGATCGGGAGATGGGTTAAAACCCATCCTAAGCAAACATGCTTCGCCACATAGATATTCGTGACATGCTCATTATTGATCGGTTGGAACTGTCGTTCCAGCCGGGATTAAATGTGCTTACGGGTGAGACCGGCGCAGGTAAATCGATTCTCTTGGATAGTCTTGGGTTCGTTTTGGGCTGGCGTGGTCGCGCCGAATTGGTCCGTGCGGGTGCCGAGCAGGGCGAAGTAACGGCGGCGTTTGATTTGCCTGTCGGCCATGCGGGGCGTGCCGTTTTGGACGAGGCGGGGATTGAGGTTGAGGACGGCGAAGTGATTTTGCGCCGCATCAACACCCGCGACGGACGCAAGACTGCGTGGATCAATGATCGTCGGGTGAGTGGCGAGGTGCTGCGCAATCTGTCCGAGACTTTGGTGGAGCTACATGGGCAACACGATGATCGGGGGCTGCTGAACCCGCGCGGGCATCGTTTGATGCTGGATACCTTTGCTGGCCTTGAGGTGGATATCGAGAAATGTCGTGCAGCTTGGCGGGCTTTGTCAGTGGCTGCGAAGGCGTTGAAGGCCGCCGAGGCGCGTGTGGCCGAGGCCCGCGCCGAGGAAGAGTATTTGCGCCATGCGGTGGCTGAGTTGGATGCGCTGATGCCGCTTGCGGGCGAAGAGGCGACATTGGATACCCAGCGCCGTTTGATGCAGGCTGCCGAGAAGATCCGCGAAGATATTGTGAAGGCGCGCGAGGCGATTGGCTTGCAAGGTGCCGAGGGGGCTGTGTCGGATGCAGTGCGCTGGTTGAACGGTGTCGCGAGCAAAGCCGAGGGTGGTTTGGACAGTGCCTTGGAGGCGCTTGAAAGGGCGGCTATGGCGTTGGATGAGGCGCAGGGCGGTGTCGAGGAATGTCTCGATCAGCTGTCGTTCAATCCGTCAGAGTTGGAAGACGTCGAGGAGCGCTTGTTCGCGATCCGTGGTTTGGCGCGGAAGCACAATGTGCTGGCTGACGAGCTAGGTCCGTTTGCAGATGAGCTACGCTCTCGCTTGGGCCTCTTGGATGGAAGTGCCAAGGAATTGAAGGCTTTGCAGGGTGACGTTCAGACCGCACAAGCAGCTTATGATGCGGGTGCAGATCGGTTGAGTGCTGCGCGCAAGCTGGCCGCGAAGAAGCTTGATAAGGCGATGGCGGCGGAGTTGGCCCCTTTGAAAATGGAACGTGCGGTGTTTGTGACAGAAGTCGCAGAAGCCGATGCTGGACCAGAAGGGCGCGATTCTGTGGCGTTTACTGTGGCCACGAACCCCGGAGCACCTGCGGGACCGATCAACAAGATTGCGTCAGGCGGGGAGTTGTCGCGGTTCTTGCTCGCGTTGAAGGTCTGCCTGACGGCGACGGATGCGGGCCTGACGATGATTTTCGACGAGATTGACCGTGGCGTGGGCGGGGCGACTGCTGACGCCGTAGGCCGTCGTTTGGCGGATCTGGCGAAAGGCGGACAGGTTCTGGTTGTGACGCACTCGCCGCAAGTGGCCGCATTGGGTGGTCATCATTGGCGTGTTGAAAAGCGGCAGACGAAGACCGAAACGCTTTCGACAGTGACGCCTTTGGACGCCAATGCACGCATCGACGAGATCGCGCGGATGTTGTCGGGTGATACAATCACCGAGGCTGCAAGGGCAGCAGCGCGGGCGTTGATGCCGTCTTAATTCCGCTGCGGAACCAGCTTGTCCGGGTTCATGATGTTTTGCGGATCAAGCGCGGTTTTGATCGCCCCCATGATGCTCCATGCGTGCCCGTGTTCGGCCTCCATGTAGGCGAGTTTGCCCATGCCGACCCCGTGTTCACCAGTGATCGTGCCGCCCAGTGCGAGGGCGCGTTTGGCCATGCGGGCGGCGAGGGCGACGGCGATGTCGCGCTCTTCGGCGATGTCGGGGTCAATCAAGAGCGCCGCGTGGAAATTGCCGTCGCCGACGTGACCGACGATCGGGCCAGGGATGCCAGAGGCGGCGATATCTGCCTTGGTTTCCAAGAGCGCTTCGGCCAGTCGGGAGATAGGGACGCAGACGTCAGTGACGATAGCGAGCGCGCCTTTACGGGATGCGAGCATGGCGTAATAGGCCTCGTGGCGCATTTTCCACAGGCGGTTGCGGTCCTCTACTTTCGCTGACCATTCAAAGCCTTGACTGCCGTGTTCGGCTGCGATCTCGCCAAAAGTTGCCGCGTCTGCGGCGACGCTCGCGTCTGTTCCGTGGAATTCGAGCATGAGGTGCGGCGCGTCGGCGAAACTGGCCCCCGAGTAGGCGTTTACGGCAAGAGCGGCGTCGCTATCGACCAGCTCGATCCGTGCGACTTGGATGCCCATTTGGATGGTCTCGATGACGGCGTTCACGGCCCCTTCGATGGTGCCGAATGCGCAGATCGCTGACGAGATGGCCTGTGGTTGTCCGTGGAGTTTAAGGGTGATTTCGGTGATTATGCCGAGCGTGCCCTCTGAGCCGACCATGAGGGCTGTGAGGTCATAGCCTGCCGAGGATTTGCGCGCGCGGGTGCCTGTGTGGATAATTTCGCCTGATGCCAGAACCACGGTGAGGCCCATGACGTTGTCGGCCATTGTGCCGTAGCGGACGGTTGTTGTGCCAGAGGCGCGGGTCGCAGTCATGCCGCCAAGTGAGGCGTTTGCACCGGGATCGACGGGAAAGAAAAGGCCCGTATCGCGCAAATGGGTGTTCAGCGCCTCGCGGGTGACGCCCGGCTGGACTTGGACGTCCATATCGGCGGTGTTCACGGCAAGGATTTTGTCCATGCGCGACAGATCAACGGTTATGCCGCCACGGGGTGCAATGCTATGGCCCTCAAGCGACGTACCAGTCCCCCACGGGATGATGGACGTCTTATTGGCCGCGCAGATTTTCACGATCTCCGCAACTTCCTCGGTCGAGGTCGCGTAGGCCACCGCGTCAGGAGGCATGGGCGCGAAATGTGATTCTGAATGACCGTGCAGGGCCAGATCAGACTTGGTCACAGACAGGCGATCCCCTAGAAGGGAGGTGAGGGCGGTGATGGTGGATGCAATCGTCATGCCACACCGTAGCGCGGCAAATGCCGCGGCACCAGAGGCGGAGAGCGTATGGCGGGGTCATTTTTAGCGTGGATGGGTGATGGCGTGACAGGCGTCAAACAAGCCTGTTTGAACGGGCTGAAGCTGATCAAAACGCGCGGGCCTTCGCAGCTGCAATTCTGGTTTATTGCCTTGGCTATCGGGATCGCGTCGGGCTTTGCGGCCGTGTTTTTTCGGCTTGGGATCAATTGGATACAGGGGGTCTTGTATGGAGCAGCCGATCCGTCTCGATTGGCGAGCTTCACCTCACAGCTTGCGTGGTATCAGGTTTTGATTATCCCGATTTTGGGGGGCTTGGCTGTTGGGGTGATCTTGGATCGCTTCACCAATGACGGGCGTGCGCGGTCGGTCAGCGATGTCATCGAAGGTGCCGCGTTGAATGAAGGCCGTGTCGAAGTGCGGCGTGGTTTTGCTTCGGCGCTTGCCAGTTTGATCACCCTTTCGACAGGTGGATCATCGGGCCGCGAGGGGCCTGTGGTGCATTTGGCGGCGGTTTTGTCGACAATGGTGTGCCGCTTGATCCGTGCGAACGGGATCACGGGGCGTGATTTGTTGGGCTGTGCTGTGGCGGCTGCGGTTTCGGCCAGTTTTAATGCGCCGTTGGCGGGGGCCTTGTTCGCGTTGGAAGTGGTCTTGCGCCACTTTGCGGTGCACGCCTTTGCACCGATCGTGATCGCGAGCGTGGCGGGGACGGTGATTAACCGCTTGGCGTTTGGTGATGTGACCGAGTTCGTTTTGCCCGTCCAAAACACACTCGCATTCTATGTGGAATTACCCGCTTTTTTGCTCTTGGGGTTGGTTTGTGGATTTGTCGCGTTCATCCTTATGCGCGCTGTATTCTGGGCCGATGATGTTGGGACAGACCTGCAAAACGCTTTGGGCTTGCCGCGCTATTTGCGTCCGGCGGCGGCGGGCGCATTGCTAGGCGGCTTGGCGATTTTCTGGCCGCATATTATCGGCGTTGGTTACGAGACGATGTCGGACGCGTTGACGGGCAAGATTGTCATGCATGAGGCTATCGTCTTTGCGGTGTTAAAGGTAGTCGCGGTCGCGATCACCTTGGGCGGGCGCATGGGCGGCGGGATATTTTCGCCTTCATTGATGGTGGGGGCTTTGACGGGTTTGGCCTTTGGGATGGTCGCCACAGGGATCTTTCCGACGATGTCGGGAGCCGTCACGATCTATGCTTTGGCGGGGATGGGGGCGGTGGCGGCGGCTGTGCTTGGTGCGCCGATCTCGACCACCTTGATTGTGTTCGAGTTAACCGGCGATTGGCAGACGGCGATGGCCGTGATGGTGTCGGTGTCGCTTTCGACGGCATTGGCATCGAGCCTCGTGGACCGTTCGTTTTTCCTCACGCAATTGGAGCGTCGCAACGTGCATTTGGCTGCGGGACCGCAGGCGTATTTGCTAGCAACCTTCCGCGTGGCAACCGTGATGCGCAAGGTCGGTGGCAAACGTGCTGCGGCGGAGGATGCGTGTTGGGAATTGGTTGAACAGGGTCTCTATATCGACGGGAACGCAACCCTAGAGCGGGCGATGCCGATGTTTGAAGAGGGCAACCACGCCTTTATACCTGTGGTCACACTGGGCGGGGATGATAGCCCGCCCGAGCTATGGGGTGCGTTGTTTCAGGTGGATGCCTTACGCGCAATGAACAAGGCCTTGGCGGCGACCGCCAAGGAGGAACATTCCTAGACCTGTTCGACGGCCACTTTGCCTGTGCTGTAAAATGCGATGTAGTCTTTGATCGCGGAGACGTCTGGCTTTGGCGCCTCGTAGGACCAGCCCGCGTTGGCGATTGGTCCGCTTTTGGCGACGATTGTGAAATAGGTGGCAGCCCCTTTGAACGGGCAGCTAGACGTCTGCTCGGATTGGTCAAGGAATGCCATGGCGATATCGCTGCGCGGGAAGTAGATCACGGGTGGATAATCGCCTTCGGTAAGTTCGAGCGCATTGCTGCTTTCGCCGATCACGGCCCCTGCGGCGCGGATCACCCAAGTGCCAGTTGCGGGACGAACTGAGATGTCTTGTGGCATGTTGGTTTCCTTCGGGTTTGCGGATCAAAGAGGCGCACAGGCGCGTTGCAGCCAAGATGCCGCGTCTGCACTGAGCTCTGTCTCAAGAAGGTGCAACGTAGCCCCATGGTAGCGATCAATCCAGTCCCGTTCGTCATTTGATAAAAGATTTGCGTCAATTAGTCGCTTGTCGAGTGGGACGAGGGTGAGCGTTTCAAAGGCCAGCATGTCGCGGTCGTCGCCGCCAGCGATTGCGGGGGCGGGGATCACAGTAATCAGGTTTTCGATCCGGATCCCAAACGCGCCCTCGCGGTAGTATCCGGGTTCGTTCGAGACAATCATGCCCGCCTCCAGCGGGACGGTCGAGCGGCGGGAGATGCCTTGCGGCCCTTCGTGGACACTTAGATAACTGCCGATCCCGTGGCCTGTGCCGTGGTCGTAATCCATGCCCGCGGTCCAAAGCGGGAAGCGGGCGAGAGCATCAAGGTGCTGCCCGCCGACGCCTTTCGGAAACCGCGCGCGGCTGATTGCGACCATCCCTTGCAGCACGCGGGTGTAACATTTGCGGTGCTCGTCCGACGGCGTGCCCACGATGACGGTGCGGGTTATGTCTGTCGTGCCGTCCACATATTGCCCGCCGCTATCAACAAGCAGCAGCTCGCCCGTTTTCACGGGGCGGTTTGTGGCCTCGGTCACGCGGTAATGGACGATGGCACCATGTGCGCCCGCGCCGCAAATTGTCTCGAAACTGATGTCGCGCAAGGCATTGGTCTCGCGGCGGAACCCTTCCAGTTTCTTGACAACGTCGATTTCGGTGAGTTGGCCCTTGGGGGCCTCGTCGTCGAGCCAAGCAAGAAAGCGGACCATAGCCGCGCCGTCGCGCTTTGCTGCTGCTTTTGCACCCGCGATTTCGGTAGGGTTCTTGAGCGCCTTCGGGAGCAGGCAAGGATCAGGGGCATGTGTGATTGTGGCGCGGCTCAGGGCCAGATGCAGGGCCTCGGGTGCTGTTTTCGGGTCGATTTGCACGGCGGTCGTCAGGGCCTTCACATGGTCTGCGAAGGTGTCGATGTCATTGACGGTCACGTCAGCCCCAAGATGATCTGCAATATCGCGGGCTTTATGTGGCCCTGCAAAAAGATCAACCGCGCCAGATTTGTGAAATATCGCAAAGGCTTGTGGGACGGGGTTACGCTCGATATCGGCGCCGCGAATATTGAGGAGCCAAGCGATGCTATCTGGCAGCGTGATGATCGCGAGGTCGGCTTTGAGATTTTCGGCAAGCCGCGCGCGCTTGTCAGCGCTGCTCTCACCTGCGAGGGAGATGTCTTGCGCAAAGAAAGGCGCAGTGGGGGCGTCAGGCTGATCGGTCCAAATCGCGTCTACGAGGTTTGCGACCGCTTTTAGCGTCATGCCGGGCAACGCGTCGCGCAAGGCGTTGATGTCGTCAACAGTATGCAACCACGGATCAAAGCCGATGTTGCTGCCTGACGGCAAAGTCTCTTTCAGCCAGTCAGCGGCCCCAATTTCAGGCCAATGCACGGGAGTGAAGACATCCGCGATCTGGTCGCGCACTTGCACGCGGTAGCGGCCGTCGATGAAGACGCCAGCCTTGTCGGCCGTGACGATGCAAAACCCGGCAGAACCTGTGAAACCTGTGAGCCATGCCAGCCGCGCATCGCGGGGAGCGACGTATTCGCCTTGGTGCGCATCAGCGCGGGGGATGAAGAACGCGTCGAGATTTTGCGCCGCCATCTGCGCACGTAGGGCGGTCAGTCGCGCTGGTCCTTGGCGCGGATCGGAACTGTTCTCAAACGTCTGAAACATGGCACGCGCCTTCGATTTCTTCTGATTTCAAATGCCTCCGCCGGAGGCTGACGACCCACTGGGGCGGCAATTTTATCTGACGTTGCGCATACCCAAGACACGGGCGCGTTTGCGCGGATCGGTGTCGAAAAGGCCGGCAAGCTGTTCGGTCATCGCACCCGCAAGCTGTTCAACATCCGTGATCGTGACCGCGCGTTCATAGTAGCGGGTCACGTCGTGGCCGATGCCGATGGCGACGAGTTCGACCGCTTTACGCTTTTCGACCATGGCGATCACGTCGCGCAGGTGTTTCTCAAGGTAGTTGGCGGGGTTGACGGACAATGTGCTGTCGTCCACGGGAGCGCCGTCGGAGATCACCATCAAGACCTTGCGCTGTTCAGGGCGGTTTGCAACGCGGCGGTGGGCCCATTCGAGCGCCTCGCCGTCGATGTTTTCCTTGAGCAATCCCTCTTTCATCATCAACCCAAGATTGGGCCGCGTGCGCCGCCAAGGGGCGTCAGCGGATTTATAGACGATGTGGCGCAGGTCGTTAAGGCGACCGGGCGTGACAGGGCGGCCCTCGGCCAGCCATTTCTCGCGGGACTGCCCGCCTTTCCACGCTTTGGTGGTGAAGCCCAGAATTTCGACCTTCACAGCACAACGCTCTAGCGTGCGGGCCATGACGTCGGCACAGATCGCGGCGATAGAGATCGGGCGGCCACGCATCGAGCCCGAGTTATCAAGCAGTAGCGTCACAACCGTATCACGGAAATCGGTGTCTTTTTCGCGCTTGAACGAGAGCGGCGTTGTCGGCGAGGCAACGACGCGGGCGAGGCGGCCTGCGTCCAAGATGCCTTCCTCAAGATCGAATTCCCACGAGCGGTTTTGTTGGGCTTGCAGGCGGCGTTGCAACTTGTTGGCAAGGCGCGACACGGCCCCTTTGAGTGGTTCTAATTGCTGGTCGAGGTAAGCGCGCAGTCGTTCCAATTCGGCAGCTTCGGCCAAATCCTCGGCCGCGATTTCCTCGTCGAAATCGGTGGTGTAAACCTTATAGTTCGGATCGGCGTCGGACACAGGCATGGGGGCAGGCGGCTCTAGCGGTGCTTCGCCCTCGTTCACATCTGTTTCGTCGCCCATTTCGGCGTCGGCATCATCATCCATCGAGACCTGAGCTTCGGATGTATCCTGCTGATCTTCTTGGGTCTGCTCTGGTGAGGCCTCGGCCTCTTTGCCTTCGGATTCGTCATTGCCCGTGCTATCTGGCTGCTCGTCCTCGCTCGCGCCGTCTTCGGCCTCGTCTTCGCGGTCATCGTCGGCGCTATCTGGGTCGTCGCCAAGCTGGTCGCCGTAGCCAAGGTCGGCAATCATCTGGCGTGCGAATTTGGCGAATGCTTGTTGGTCGGCCAGCAGGTCTGGCAGATTGCCAAGCTTGTCGCCTGCATGATCCTCGATAAAGCCGCGCCATAGCTCCATGACGTTTTCGGCACCTTTTGGCAGCGGCCGACCCGTGGCGATATGGCGGATCAAGTAGCCCGCAGCGACGGCCAGCGGCGCGTCAGCGGCGTTGGTGATCTGGTCATAACCTTTGCGGCGGGCCTCGTCGCTGATTTTCGCGTCGATGTTGCCTGCGGTGCCGGGCATGTGGCGTGCGCCGATTGCTTCCACGCGGGCAGTTTCCATCGCCTCATAGAGGTCTTTTGCCATCTGGCCTTGCGGCATGTAGCGGGCAGCCGTTTTGGCGTTGTGGTATTTGTGGCGGAGCGCAAATGCGTCGGCGGTGCCACGTGCCAGCAGTACCTCGTCGCGGGTCATGCGGCGGGTGACTTGGGGCAGGCGCATGGTGTCGGCGGTCTGACCCGCGGGATCGACAGAGTAAGTGACCGTCAACTCGTGATCGCCAGCCATGACTTTGGTCGCCTCGGCGAGGGCCTTTTTAAACGGATCGGCTGGGTTGTCGCTTGGTTTTGTCATCTACGTGGCCTCATGCGATCAAATTTTCGGCGAAAATTTGGAAGTGTCGAATTTTCGCCAAAAATTCGTTTACCCCAAGCTCAGGCTTGCAGCACTCTCTGGCAGTTCTTCGTCAAAGCAGCGCTGGTAGAATTCGGCGACTGTTTGACGCTCGAGCTCGTCGCATTTGTTGAGGAACGACAGGCGGAAGGCGTAGCCTACGTCTTGGAAAATGCGCGCGTTTTCGGCCCATGCCAGAACGGTCCGTGGGGACATGACGGTGGACAGATCGCCTTGCATGAAGGCGGTGCGTGTGAGGTCCGCGACGGTGACCATCTGGGAGACGATCTTGCGGCCCTTGTCGGAGTTATAGTGCGGCGACTTGGACAGAACAATTGCGGCCTCGGCGTCGTGGCTGAGGTAGTTGAGCGTGGCGACGAGGGACCAACGGTCCATCTGTGCTTGGTTGATTTGCTGTGTGCCGTGGTAGAGGCCCGTTGTGTCGCCAAGGCCAACAGTGTTCGCCGTCGCAAAGAGGCGGAAGTATTTGTTGGGGGTGATGATCTCGTTCTGGTCAAGCAGCGTTAGTTTGCCGTCGGTTTCAAGCACGCGCTGGATCACAAACATAACGTCGGCGCGGCCTGCGTCGTATTCATCAAACACAATCGCAACAGGGTTGCGCAGCGCCCATGGCAGGATGCCTTCGTGGAATTCGGTGACTTGGACGCCGTTGCGCAGTTTGATCGCGTCTTTACCGATCAGGTCGATACGGGAAATGTGGCTGTCGAGGTTCACGCGCACGCAGGGCCAGTTCAGACGCGCAGCGACTTGCTCGATGTGGGTCGATTTGCCGGTGCCGTGGTAGCCTTGGATCATGACGCGGCGGTTGTAGCCAAAGCCTGCAAGGATCGCCAATGTCGTGTCGGGATCAAACTTATAGGTGCTGTCGATCTCTGGCACACGGTCAGTCCGTTCTGCAAACCCTTTGATTTTCATGTCGCTGTCGATGCCGAACACCTCGCGAACGGAGATGTCTTCGGTTGGTTTTGCGTTCATGTCTGTCATACCGTCGGCCATTTTTCGGTGCCTTCCTGCGCCGTGATTGCGCGCGTGTCATGTGATAGTGTTTGGATGCAACATATTCAAATGCGCTGCAAGGGGAAGTGGCGCTAAGTCTTGGCGCTACGATTTTGTAGAATTGGATACGTTCATCAAATTGTTGCCTTTTGCTTGGATCGTGTCACATTGGATGAAACAGAGGACAACATCGCGCAATCGCTGAGCTATCCGACATTGAGACATATCTCGCGCAATGCGCCTTAGGGGACCGAGACGCGTTCTCATCGCTTTATTCTGCGACATCAGCGAAACTATTTGGCATTTGCTTACGTGTGTTAGGTAATCGGGCAGAAGCCGAGGATGCCTTGCAGGATGTTTTTGTCAAAATATGGCATAATGCGGATCGCTATCAGGTAAATGGACTGAGCCCGATGACGTGGCTGATTACCATTGCGCGCAACCTGTCGATCGACAAATTGCGCGCCCGTAAGACGGCGCGGGGCACGGGATTGGATGAGGCAGAGGATTTGCCGAGCTCAGCACCTGGGCCAGAGGCGCTTGCGATTGCGGCGTCGGATCGGGGGCAAATCGTGGCCTGTATGGCCGAGTTGGAACCTGACAGATCGGATGCGGTGCGCCGTGCCTATCTGGAGGGGGAAACGTACCAAGAGCTGGCCGCGCGTTACAGCGTGCCACTTAACACCGTTCGGACGTGGCTACGCCGCAGTCTGATCAAATTGAAAGACTGTTTGTCGCGATGACCGATGACAATGACACAAATGACGAGATCGCTCTCGCCGCCGAATATGTCTTGGGTCTTTTGACCCCCGGAGAGGCTGTGGCGTTTGAGGATGTGCTGTCGATTGATCCCGAGATGCGCGAGCATTACGCGGCATGGGCCACCAATTTTGCGTCTTTGACCGATGATATCGCCCCCGTCACGCCGCCTGCGCATTTGCAGTCGCAGATCACGGATAAGCTGTTTGGGTCTGCGGAGAAAAAACCGTCAATCTTTGCGCGTTTAGGCTTCCTTGGCCCTGTTTTGGGTGGGTTGGCTGCGGCCGTGCTGGTCTTGGTCATCATGAACCAAACGAATTTCCTCAAAGATGCAGGACCGACTTATGTTGCTGAAATTGCAGCGGAAGATGCGAGCCTTGTTGTTCAGGCCAGCTTTGACCCTGCCACTGGGACGTTGCAGATGATCCGCGAGGCAGGCACGCCGCTTGCGGATCGTAGCCAAGAGCTATGGCTGATCGTTGGTGAGAATGCGCCGATATCCTTGGGCGTTTGGCCACAAGACAAGGCAGAGGCTACTTTGGCGATCCCTGCCGAATTGGCGGCGCAAATGCCCAACGGCGTGCTTGCGATCACCGACGAGCCCTTGGGTGGTTCGCCATCGGGCAATCCGACGGGCGCTTTGCTTGCTGCGGGTCCGGTGACGCTTCTTTAGCGATTGCTGAAACTATTTGGTGTGCTGCCGCGTGACTTCATCGTTGCGAAGGTGGACCAGTGTTACCGCATCTTTTGCGACGCATGTGAGGCAAGATCGCGCGTATCCCGTGTCCCCAAGACGATCACAATTGCCTCACATGATCGTGCGCTGCCCAGAAATCCATGGGTTTCGAGCAGCGCACGACTTACACATGCGGCAACACGAAATGGAGAAGACCAATGATGAACCGCCGCAAATTTACGCTGACTGCCCTTTTGGCCGCGACCGCGCCCGCAGCCTTGCGTGCCGAATCCTTCGAAGTGACACGCACGGATGCGGAGTGGAAAGCGATGCTGACCGACCTGCAATATCAGGTGATGCGCCATGAGGCGACAGAGCGGGCAGGAACCAGTCCGCTGGACAAGAACTATGACGCGGGCACGTATCTGTGCCGTGGATGCGATTTGCCGCTCTATTCCAGCGATGCCAAATTTGATAGCGGCACTGGCTGGCCAAGCTTCTTTGAGAGCCTGCCAAATGCGATTGGGACCAAAGAGGACAATACGCTCTTTAGCACCCGCACAGAGGCGCATTGCCGCCGTTGTGGCAGCCATTTGGGTCATATCTTTGACGACGGACCCGCGCCCACGGGCAAGCGTCATTGCCTCAATGGCGTGAGCTTGAACTTCTTAGCCGCGTAAATTCCGCCTGCACATTTCCTGCACAAGCCCCTGCGATCCTATGCGATTTCGGGGGCTTATTCATGTGGTGAAACAAGGAGTTGTAATATTATGCAAAAGAGAAACCTGTTGCCTGGAATTTTGTTGGTTGGTGCCGCTGGAGGTGGCACGGGCTATGCTATGCTGCCCGATTTCTGGTTTGGCATCACGACGTTTCTGGGGGCCTGTGGAGCGGGCGCTTGTGTGATCACATTGTTTGGACGCGGGCGATACTTGGGCTGGGGATTGGCATTGGTCGGGGCCGTTTTGGCGACGATGGGGGCAAGCGCGACGTTTGGTTTGGCCTTCAACACACGGGCGTTCTACGAAGTGCCAATATTGGTTTTTCTTGAGATCACCGAGCACCCGACGACCCTGTTTTGGTGGCTCGCAACAATGGGTGCTGCGCATCTTGTGACCTTCCGTTTACGTCAAGACTAGAAACAGTGATTTTCTAAACGAAGATTGGGTGATCCCGCGCAATATGCTAAAACGGCTCCATAATGATGCAATATCTCACGCCTTTGCTGCGCCAATTGGAGCGACTTTCCTTCACGCCAGCAGAGCGTGGGATGGTTTATGCCTATGTGACAGTGGCTGGATTTGGGGCGGCTTTGGGCCTGAACGTCGTTCTGACTTTGGGCGGTGTTGCCGCAGCAATCGCACCGTTTTCGACCTATGACTATTGGGTGATCCTGTCGAGCGCGGTTGGCGCATGTGCGGGACTTTACCTTGGCCGCCACCGTTTGGGGAATGAGGGTAAACGGGGGCTCATGCAGGCCGCGTTTGGAATGATCTGGGTCAGTTTTGTGGGGGCCTTGATCGGCGGCACTTTGGCCTTGCCGTTCTATGGCACCATGTTCGGGCCGTTTACGCTCATCATGTCGCTCATCAACGCACCTGTTTTGGCGCTTCTCTGGGCCTGTTCACTGATTTCGGCACATATCATGATCAAACAGCGGCGGGTCGAGCGGGACAGCATCCTTTTCGTAGAGCTGCCCCAAAACTCGTCCAACTACTTTTAATCTTTGAAGCTACGGCTGCTTTTGATCTGATCCCACGCCCAAACAACTTCGTTGAGCTGGTCTTCCTGGCTACGATCACCGCCATTCATATCAGGGTGAAGAACCTTGATAAGGGACTTATATTGCTTGCGGATTTCTGGTTTTGTCCAATTGTCCTTCGCATCCAAAATCTCGATTGCACGGCGTTCTGTCGCGGGGAGGCGGCGGCCAGCAGCGGGGCCTTTGCCCGGGTTCTGGGTCGCATTTGCGCCAAGCACCTGATGCGGATCATCCACGCCCAAACGTGCCCAAGCACGCTGTTCTTCAGAACGCTTGCCAAACGGTTTTGTCGGACGCTCCCAAACGCGGTCTTGGTCCATTTGGGCAGCAAGTTCGGCCTCTGACGTGGTGTCAAAGAAGTTCCACTTGAGGTTGTATTCGCGCACGTGCTGTTGGCAGAACCAAAAGTAGTCGTCCATCACGTCGGGTGACTTTGGCGCACGATATTGGCCCGCTTCTTCGCAGCCGTCATGATCGCAAATGCGTTGCGATGTCTCGGACGCGCCAGACATACCGCGACGCCCGCGCGGATTTTTCTTTTTGGAGGATGACACGGACATGTCAAAACCAAAGGGGTCATTCTTCTTCATTATGCTACTCAAACCTTTCCGACTCGGCCAATAGACTTTAAGCCTCTCACTGTCAGATAGAAGGGGGCTAGGTGAAAATAATGGGGCTGGACATTGAGATAAAAGCGGCTTTGGAGGTCGCGTTCGCCGCGAACACCCTAGAGGTGATCAACGAAAGCCATAAACATAGTGGTCATGCGGGTGATGATGGGACGGGCGAAAGCCATTGGCGCATCGTGATTTCTGCGCCTGAATTTGCCCCGATGACGCGGATTGCACGCCATAGAGCCATTCACACAGCACTTGGCCCCGCGATTATCGGACGCATCCACGCCCTCGCCATCGATATTCAGTAATTATTCGGCAGCGACCTGCGGCTCTGGGCGGGCAGGGTCGGCGGCCAGAGGTTTGGCTTCGACCTTTGGTGCCTCGGCCACAGCAGAGGGTGCCTGCATCATTCGCTCGACGGGTTTTTGAACTGCGACATGGGCTTCGACGGTGCGGCGGAAGACCAGCATATTCTGAAATGTCGTTACGCGCTTTGTGAAACCCGACCGCTCTTCGCAGGGCAATGTATCGGTGCGCTGGTATTCCCAGCCATCCGCGCCAAGCTCGTTCATGGCCGTCTGAAGGGTAAGAGCGAAACGCTCTTCCGAGGATTTCACGCCCTTGGCTTTCAGGCTCGTCTTTGGAGCAGGAATGACTTTATATTCATATTGAGACATTGGATTACCTTCAGTTCCGCTTGAGCCTTGTATCAAGAAAGCAGCGCAAATCCAAGTATTCGCACGATAAAATCTCTGCCGCTAGGGCTAGTGGTTGACGTATGGTCGCGCCGCTAGGTCTGGGTCAGAACCAGCGTAAAAACCGAAACACCAAAACCACCAGTGCCCCAATAGCCACACATCCAGCCGCCACCAGAGCAAAGCCGGCCTGTGAATTGATCAACGGCATGCCCCCCACATTGATCCCGAATAGCCCCGTCAGGAAGCCAAGAGGCAGGAATACGGCTGCGATGATCGACAAGACATAGGTGTTGCGCCCGAGTGCCTGTGCCGCCTTCGCGTCCTCGTGGTCTTGGATCGCCGCCAGCCTGTCATTGGTCGCGTCGAGCTCTTCAATCGTGCGTTTGTTGCGGTTGATCGTCTCGTTCAAATGCCCGCGTGCCACATCGTCTAAGGGCCAGACGGTGCCGGCGCCCAAAATGTTGAGCGCCTCGGATTGCGGGCGCACAAAGCGGCGCAGTTTGATGATGGACTGGCGCAGGGCAGGGATGTTTTCGGATGGTGCCGTGCGCTCGTCATAGGCGCGGTCCTCGGCTTCGTCGGTCTCTTCGGCAAGGCTCAGCGAGACCGCTTCGATCCGTTTCGTAAGGCCAAATGCGAGGGCGGCGAGGAAGGCGGCTATATCGCGGGGCGGATTGCCTGCGTCGATGTCGGCACGGACCGCGTCAAGGGCGAAAATCCTGTCGCGTCGAGACGAGACGATGAGGCCGTCCGAGACCCACAAGCGGATCGAGACCATGTCTTCGATTTCAGCACCTTCATTCAAGTTCACGCCGCGCAAGTTTAGGATCATACCATTTTTTACGGCGTCACAATGTGGACGGGTCGCGGTCTGCAAAAGCGATTTCGCGGCGGTTCTGGGCAAATGTTGATTTGCCCAAACCTCAAACGCAGGATCGACAAGGTTGAAGTGCAGCCAGCGGTAGGCCATTTCAGATTTTGCACTTGGCCATTCTTCGGAAACCGCATGGGCATGGCCATGTTCGTCGATATCATAGGCGCAAACGGGGGCGATGGTCTGAGCGTTCAAATCCTGGCGCCTCCCGCTATTTTTATGATCTGAAGTAGGACGGGTTTTAACCCATCCCGCCGTTATAAGCCAAGTTTCGCCGCGACCAATTGGTTCACCATCGCAGGGTTAGCTTTGCCGCCAGTCGACTTCATCACTTGGCCCACAAACCAGCCCGCGAGCTTTGGATTGGCTTTCGCTTTTTCCACTTGGTCTGGGTTTGCGGCGATGATTTCATCCACGGCGGCCTCAATCGCTCCTGTGTCCGTAACCTGCTTCATGCCTTCGGTTTCAACGATTTCCTCAGGGTCGCGGTCTTGGGTATAGGCGATCTCAAACACGTCCTTGGCGATCTTGCCAGAGATGGCGTCGGATTTGATCAGGGCCACGATCTGCGCCAAACGATCGGCAGAAATCGGGCTCTCGGTGATGTCCTTGTCGTCTTTCTTCAATCGTCCAAAGAGTTCGTTAATCACCCAGTTTGCGGCAAGCTTGCCATCCGCACCTGAAGCCACAGCTTCAAAATATCCCGCATTCTCAACGTCAGCAGTCAGAACACTTGCATCGTAGTCGGACAAGCCGAAGTCGCGGATAAAGCGGGCTTTCTTGTCGTCTGGCAGTTCAGGTAGGCGTGCTGCGATCTCGTCAACCCACGCCTGTTCGATCTCCAAAGGCAACAAATCAGGATCGGGGAAGTAGCGGTAATCATGTGCTTCTTCCTTTGAGCGCATAGAGCGCGTCTCGTTCTTATCTGCATCATAAAGACGCGTTTCCTGCACGACCTCTTTGCCGTCCTCAATCAGCGCAATCTGGCGCCGCGCTTCGACCTCAATCGCGGCTTGGATAAAGCGCATCGAGTTCATGTTCTTGATTTCGCAACGCGTGCCGAGGTGGCTAAAGTCTTGGGTCGCTTGATATTTTTCGTACTGACCTGGCTTGCAGATCGACACGTTCACGTCAGCCCGCAGGTTGCCGTTTTGCATATTGCCATCGCATGTGCCCAAGTAACGCAGAATTTGACGCAACTTGACCACATAAGCGGCTGCTTCTTCAGGTCCGCGAATATCAGGCTTCGAGACGATCTCCATCAGGGCAACGCCCGTGCGGTTCAGGTCAACAAACGACATATTCGGGTCCATGTCGTGAATGGATTTGCCCGCGTCCTGCTCAAGGTGGATACGCTCGATACGGACATTGCGCGCCTTGCCGTCACCCATTTCGACCAGCACTTCACCTTCGCCGACAATGGGATGGTAAAGCTGGGAAATCTGGTAGCCCTGCGGCAAGTCAGGGTAGAAATAGTTCTTGCGGTCAAACGCGGACATCAGGTTGATTTGCGCCTTAAGGCCCAATCCCGTGCGCACGGCGAAAGCCACACATTCCTCGTTAATCACAGGCAACATGCCGGGCATACCCGCATCAACAAAGGCCACGTTGGAGTTTGGCTCTGCGCCGAATTGCGTGGATGCTCCCGAGAATAGTTTCGCTTTGGTCGCGACCTGCGCGTGGACCTCTAAGCCGATCACCAGCTCCCAGTCATTTTGCGCGCCAGCGATCACCTTAGGTGCGGGGGCTTCATAGGTCACGTCAAGCATGGGAACACTCCAAAGGCATTATCTCTCTGGGCGGTTCTATGCCACTCAGAGGGGCGGGACAAGATGGGGGTGACGTTTCGCTTGCCACAAAGGGGGTCTTTAGGGCAGTTTCCGGCACATGATGATATTCAAGTCAATCCTGGGGGGGATTGTGGCCGTTGTCTTCGCAGGCTCTGCACTGGCGGATCCCGCGATTAGGCCATTTTCCCATGATGATGCGGTCGCCGTAGCGGCAGTGGCAAAGGTTGAGACCTTGGCCAGTTTCCGTGTCGTTGCACGCCCTGACCACATGGTGCGCTATCCTGTAGAAGTGCAAACCGTCACTGCAAGCACCGTACGCCCTGTTGCGCGTGACGACTATTTGCCCAAAGCCCGCTGGGACTTCAAGAACGGAACCGAAATCTGGACCCGCGCCGCAATGGTTGCCGTGGGCGATCAGGGGGCTGGTCTTGCGGATGTTATCCCTCGAGATATCTCCACTTGGTGTCCCGCTTATGCGCAAAACTCGGATACGATGCGCGAGGCGTTTTGGGTTGGTATGATGTCGTCGCTTTCAAAATACGAGAGCACCTATAATCCCAAGGCCGTCGGTGGCGGTGGGCGTTGGTACGGATTGCTGCAAATCTATCCTGACACGGCCCGCCGTTACGGGTGCCGTGCGACCACAGGTGAGGCATTGAAAAAACCCGCTGATAACTTGTCATGCGCTGCCCGCATTATGGCCGTGACCGTAACACGCGACCGAGCAGTTGCCCTGCACGATGGACGGTGGCGCGGCGTTGCGGCCGATTGGGGCCCGATGACGAACAGCAGTAAAATCGCAGAAATGGCCGCTTGGACCAGCAAGCAAGACTATTGCCAGCCACAAGCCAACGCCATGCGCCCGCAAGCGAGGCCCGAAACACCCGTTTGGGATGTGTCTGTCTCGACCATGAGCAGCCCAGCCCAGTAACTACCCCAAGATGCGCGTGATGATCTCGGTCGTGTCGCGGCTCAGGTTCGGCATGGATTTGATACGTTCCATCGCGGCCCGCATTTGCGCCTGACGGGCAGGGCTATAGCGTTTCCAAGTCTCAAAGAAGGTCGCCATGCGGGCGGTGGTTTGCGGGTTCATCGGGTCCAATTTGATCAGGCAGTCCGCGAAAAACGCATAGCCCGACCCATCGGCGGCGTGGAAACCAGCCGCGTTATTGGCCAGTGCGCCAATGACCGCGCGGAAGCGGTTAGGGTTTTTCCAGTCGAATTCCGGGTGCTGGGTTAGCGCCTTGGCGGTTTTCACGGCCTCGTCTGGCCCCGCACAGCCAACCTGCATGCCAAACCATTTGTCCATGACCAGGCGGTCGTCTGACCATTGGGTTTCAAAGGCGGCAAGCTCTTTTTGTCCCGCGCCGATGTTCAAGAGGCAGGCAAGGGCCGCCTGTTGCTGGGTCATATTGTCGGCGCTTGCATATTGCAGCGCCGCCTGATGCCCACCATCGATGCGGCTCATATAGCTGAGGACGCGGTTGCCAAGGGCGCGTTTTCCCGCATCAATCGCGTTGGGATCATAGGGGCCAGTGATCGCCATTTCTGCATAAATTCGGGGCGTAATATCCTGTAAATGTTGCGCAATTTGCAGCTTAAGCCCCTCATGGGCGAGATAGATATCCAGAGGTTCAGGAATGCCGCCGCCATCCACAATTGCCTGCGCTGTTTCGTCCTCTGAGGGGATCTGCAATGCGAGTGCACGGAAGGCAGGGTCGAGGGTGTCGTTACGCTGAACGGCGGCGAGACCGTCAAGGAAGGCCGTGTCAGGACTGCCACCGTTTAACGCCATATCGAGCAAAACATCCCGCGCCAACATGCGCCCCGCGTCCCAGCGGTTGAACGGGTCGGTGTCATGGGCCAGCAAGATAGCGCGGTCTGCTGCAGTTTGGTCGTGGTGGACGATAACAGGGGCGGAATAATCGCGCAGGATCGAGAGGATCGGTTTTTCCGAGATGCCGTCAAAGGTGAAAACCTGTTCAAACTCAGAGAATTCCAACGTCTGCGTCGCTAAAACCTCGCGTCCGTCTTTCGCAAGGAGACCCATAGAGACTGGGATCACGTGCGGTTCTTTTGGGCTGCCGTCAGGGGTCGCTGGCAATTCTTGGCGCAAGGTCAGCGTGTAGGTGTTGCCCTCATGCGCATCGCTGACATGCAGATGCGGTGTGCCAGCTTGTGCATACCAGCGGGCGAATTGGCTAAGGTCGCGGCCCGTGGTGTCCTCGAATACTGCGACCCAATCCTCGATCGTCGCAGCCTCTCCATCGTGGCGGTTGAAATAAAGCGTGCAGGCCTCCGCATAGGCCTCGTCGCCGACAAGGCGTTTGAGCATGCCGATGACTTCGGCGCCCTTTTCATAGACCGTTGCCGTGTAGAAATTGTTAATTTCGGCAAAGCTGGCAGGGCGCACAGGATGGGCCAATGGGCCGCGATCCTCTGGGTATTGGTTGGCGCGCATGGTGAGCGCATCGTCGATCCGCTTGACGGCATGGCCGCGCATATCGCCGGTGAATTGCGCGTCGCGGAAGACAGTGAGACCCTCTTTCAGGCACAACTGGAACCAATCACGACAGGTGATCCGGTTACCCGTCCAGTTATGAAAATACTCGTGTGCGATGATCGCCTCGATGCGTTCAAAGTTTGCGTCGGACGCGGTTTCGGGGGAAGCCAATACGCAGCTTGAGTTGAAAATGTTCAAGCCCTTGTTCTCCATTGCGCCCATATTGAAGTCATCAACGGCAACAATGTTGAAAATGTCCAAGTCGTATTCACGCCCGTAGACATCCTCGTCCCACTGCATCGACTTCTTCAGCGCGTCCATCCCAAAGGCGCATTTACCTTCGTCACCCTTCCGAACGTAGATATTGAGCGCGATATCCTTGCCCGACATGGTGGTGAATGTATCCGCGTGCGCGACCAGATCGCCTGCGACCAGCGCGAACAAATACGCGGGCTTTGGCCAAGGGTCGTGCCATTCGCCAGCAGCGACAGGATTTCCGTTGGACAGCAAAACAGGCATGTCACTTTCAATTTTTACCGTAAAAACTGCGATGACGTCGGGGCGGTCGGGGTAGTACGTTATCTTACGAAAACCCTCGGCCTCGCATTGCGTGCAATACATGCCATTTGACATATAAAGACCTTCAAGTGCCGTGTTGCTCGCAGGCGCAATCTCGACCTCTGCCTCGAAGATAAAAGGGGCGTTTGGTACGTCGCATGTCAGGCCAGCGTCGGTCACATCAGGGGTGATTGCGACCCCATCAATATGCGCGGAAATCAACTTAAGCTCTTCACCATGCAGGAAAAAATCTCGGCTTTTTGCGTCAGGGTTCGGGCGGAAAGCTATGCGTGATACAACACGGGTCGCAGTGGGGGAAAGCCGAAACGTCAGATGAACCGTGTCGATCAAATAGGCAGGCGGAGTGTAGTCAGCGAGGTAGATCGTCTGCGGCGCGGCATGGGTCATTTGGGTAATCCTGGTGCGAGTTCATAGGGCGAACCTAGGCTGCGGGAACAGGGCATTCAAGCGGGATGGGCGAACCGTTTGAAAGACTTTCAAATGAAATTGGTAAAAAGTTATGACCACCCATGTTGCCTATAGGAAACTTTTCTTCTAGCGTCGCGGTAACAACGACGCATTTCATGGAGGACGTCATGATCGAACGTATTGAGAAGCACGGGTTGCAGGTTGATCGCAAACTGGCCGACTTTATCGAGGGCCGAGCCATCGTAGATACTGGCGTCGATGTAGATGCGTTTTGGGCGGGGCTGTCTGCGATTGTTCATGATCTTGGGCCGCGTAACCGTGCGCTACTAGAAAAGCGTGAGAAAATTCAAGAGCTTATCGATCAGTGGCACATTGCCAACCGCGATGGGGATGCCGCGACCTATCAGGCGTTCCTGCGAGAGATTGGTTATTTGGTTCCAGAAGGACCGGATTTTGCGATTGAAACCGTAAACGTTGATCCTGAGATCGCGACCTTTGCGGGGCCGCAACTCGTTGTGCCGATTACCAATGCGCGCTTTGCGCTGAACGCGGCAAATGCCCGATGGGGGAGCCTTTATGATGCGCTTTATGGCACCGATGCGCTGGGCGATTTGCCAAGCGGTAAGGGCTATGACGCGGAGCGTGGCGGCCGCGTGATCGCTTGGGGGCGTGCGCATTTGGATGCGGTGGCACCTTTGGCATCGGGGTCTTGGGCCGATGTGGATATGGATGCGCTGACGCTTGCTGATGGGGCGCAACTTATCGGAACGGCTGTGCGTGGCGGTGTGAAGGTGACGGCCTTGCGCGTGAACGGGTTGCTCATAGAGGTGCATGTGGACCCCTCAAGCCAGATTGGCGCGCAAGATAAGGCAGGGATTTCAGATATTTGGCTTGAGTCCGCGATGTCGGCCATTATGGATTGCGAAGATTCCGTTGCCGCCGTAGATGCCGAGGACAAGGTCGTGGCTTACGGCAATTGGCTTGGCCTGATGCGTGGTGATTTGACTGAAGAGGTCACAAAGGACGGCAAGACGTTTACCCGCAAACTGCATGATGATCGCACCTATGAAACCTCAAACGGGCCCCTGACGACCAAGGGGCGGTCACTTATGTTGGTGCGTAATGTCGGCCATCTCATGACGAACCCTGCGATTTTGGACCGTGATGGGATCGAGATCGGTGAGGGAATCATGGACGCGATGTGCACGACACTGATTGCGATGCATGATTTGCAGCGTGAGGGCGGCAATTCGGTACATGGGTCGGTCTATGTGGTGAAGCCAAAGATGCACGGGCCTGAGGAAGTTGCCTTTGCCGCGCAGATTTTTGACCGTGTCGAGGCGGCGCTTGGCCTGCCGCAAGATACTGTGAAAATAGGTATTATGGATGAGGAGCGCCGCACATCTGCGAACCTCAAGGAATGTATCCGCGCCGCGAAATCGCGGGTCGCGTTCATCAACACGGGCTTCCTTGATCGCACAGGTGACGAGATTCACACGAGCATGGAAGCGGGGCCGATGGTGCCCAAGGGCGAAATGAAAACGCTGCCTTGGATCACGTCTTATGAAGATCGCAACGTGGATATTGGTTTGGCTTGCGGGTTGCAGGGCAAGGCGCAGATCGGCAAGGGGATGTGGGCTATGCCTGACCTGATGGCCGACATGTTAAAGGCCAAGATTGGTCATCCGAAAGCGGGTGCAAATTGCGCTTGGGTGCCGAGCCCGACAGCGGCGACGTTACATGCGACGCATTACCATAAGGTTGACGTATTCGCGCGCCAGAATGAGATCAAATCGGGCGGCGCGCGGGGGACTTTGGATGATCTGTTGACGATCCCCGTGGCGGTAAATCCGGAATGGTCTCAAGAGGTTATCACGACAGAAGTCGAGAATAATGCGCAAGGGATTTTGGGCTATGTGGTGCGCTGGATTGATCAGGGCGTGGGCTGCTCCAAGGTGCCTGACGTGCATGATGTTGGCCTGATGGAAGACCGCGCGACGTGCCGGATTTCGAGCCAAGCACTGGCAAACTGGCTACATCATGGCGTGGTCTCCGAGCCAGAGGTAATGGACGCGATGCGGAAAATGGCCGCCGTTGTTGATGGGCAAAATGCGGGCGATCCTGCATATCGTCCAATGGCGCCGACATTTGACGGGATCGCATTTCAGGCGGCCTGCGACCTTGTATTTCAGGGGCGCATTCAACCGTCGGGGTATACCGAACCTGTCTTGCACCGCCGCCGTTTGGAGTTGAAAGCGCAACGCAATCATTAACGAATGATGGGTCAAGACCCATCCTGATAGGAAACGAAAATGGTAGAAGTTTCAATTACTAAGGCGAGAATGATCATTCGCAAGGCGATGGCGAAGGGCGAGGAGATGGGTTTCAAACCGCTCACGGTCATCGTGCTTGATAGCGGTGGTCATGTGAAAGCGTTTGAACGGGCAGACGGGGCTGCACCAGGTCGGTTTGGAATTGCGCACGGCAAAGCATATGGCTCTGTAATGCTGGGAATGGCTGGCACAGCACAGATGGCGCGGGCTGAAGCGCAGGCCTATTTCATGGCCGCGGTAAACGGGGTTTACGGTGGGCAGGTTGTGCCAGTTCCAGGTGGGATATTGCTGCGGGACAAGCGTGGCGCTGTGATCGGTGCTGTTGGTGTGACGGGGGATACCTCGGACAATGACGTCATTGCGGGACTTGCGGGAATTGAAGCGGCGGGTTTGACTGGCGAAGCGTAAGCTACGGGTTTTCTTATTGAAAACATCGCGCTACATTCCCTGTGAATTCAGAGGGAGAGCCCCATGTCGCGACCTGTGGTCGGTATTATTGGCAATAGCAATTTGATTGACGGGGAATACCCTGTTCACGCGGCCGGAAAGATGAACGTCGACGCGGTTGGCGGTGTTTGTGGTGCTATCCCTTTGATAATACCTACAGATCCCGAGTTCATTCACGCAGCGGAGCTGATGGAGATTTGTGACGGGTTCCTTTTTACAGGGGGGCGTCCGAATGTTCACCCTGAGGAATACGGCGAGGCGGAGACCGAAGCGCATGGCGCGTTTGACCGTGCGCGGGATGCGGTGGCGTTGCCGCTGATCCGTGCATGCGTTGAGGCCGGCCAGCCGATAATCGGAATTTGTCGAGGATTTCAAGAGGTTGCAGTGGCGATGGGGTCAACACTGCATCCTGAAATTCGTGAGCTGGAAGGCCGCGATAATCACCGTATGCCGCCCGATGGCACCTTGGCCGAGAAGTTCGCGTTGCGACATAAGGTGAATTTTGTAGCGGGCGGACCGTTTGAGAAAATCATCGGTTCTCAAGAGGTTATGACGAATTCTCTGCATGGTCAGGGGATCAAGGTCGCGGGGCCACGGATCGTGATTGACGGGTTTGCGCCTGATGGGACGCCTGAGGCGATTTATGTGAAGGGTGCAAAGGGATTTACCCTTTCAACGCAATGGCATCCAGAGTGGAACGCGGGATGTGATCCTGTGTCTAGGCCCTTATTTGAGGCCTTTGGAGCCGCTTGTGTCGCATTTCGGGCAGCGCGATTGGGTCTGCGCAAGACGGCTTAAAAATGGATGTGATATGCGTGCACACCGCGTGCACAGCGCGTGCACCGAAGTGTGCAAAGATGGCGGCGCAGGGGCATACCCCGCGCCGCCGTTTTTACATTAGACGATCAGAAGATCGGCTTCGTGACGCTTGAGACAGCGACGCGCGGTCTGACCGTAGCCGTTCACGTTTGTCCGTAACTCTGGGAAGAGCGCGAAGAGTTCGTCGCGGGCGGGGTCGCTGATGGCCGTCAGGCCCACATCGCCGGGGTGGAAGCTCTCGGTTGCAGCACCTTCGGCGTAGACAACTTCGTGCTCGTCAAACATCATGTGGATGTAGGTCACATTGCCGCCCGCATCTTGGGTGACGAGCCTGCCGTCAACGAGGTGCTTGGCTGCAATCAAGACTTCGCTTTCGCCAAACAAAAGCTCCGCACGGTAGCCTTGGAACATCATGCGATGCTGTGGAGATACAAGCAGGTCGCGCTCTTGGCCTGTCACCACACCCGGGCGGATGCGGATTGGGGCAAAGTTTTCAAGGGCAGGCACGGTGCGGCTTTGGATCCAGCGGATGGGCTGGAGGCCGTGGTCACGTGTGACGACCAAATCGCCGACGCGCAGGGTTGCGATGTCGCGGGCGCCTTTTGGTGTGGCGATACGTGTGCCAGGTGTGAAGCAGATGATGTTCTCGATCTCGGAGAAGTTGAGGATCGTGCCATCGTCCATCGTCACGGACCCGTGGAAGGTCTCGTTGCCATCAGCGTTGATGCCATCGCTAATTTTTACGAGGGTCGAGAGGTCGGCAAGGCCGCCAAGTTGCAGCGTATCGCCAAGGCGCGTCGTTTCGCCGCCAGAACCACCCGTAACCGTGATCGTGCCATTGGTTGGCTCGCCAAGATCTTCGGCCACGAATGTATCATCACCCGTGCCGCCTGCGACCGTGTCGCCCTCAGAGAAGGTGATGACATCGTTGCCTGCGTCGCCGATGAGGCTGTCTGCGCCAGCGCCACCGGTCAGCAGGTCGCCGCCGTCGCCGCCGTAGATGACGTCGTCGGCCGAGCCGCCTGTCAGGATGTCAAAGCCGCCTTCGCCCGAAATCGTGACGGACGCATTGCTTGCGCTCGCATTGACATAATCGGAGGTAGCGGTGCCGACGATCGCTTCGATTTCCGAGAAGCTACCGGTTGCGTCAGGTCCAGCGACAGAGCTGCCGTCGACCAGATATGTGCCGCTCTCGTCGCCCGTGAAGGTGACGTTTGCGCCCGCGCCAAAGGTCGCGCCTTGGAAAGAGAGGGTGTCGGTATCGCCTGCGTTTTCACCGCCGACAATCGTGTCGACACCGCTGTTTTCGTTGAGAACGAAGGTATCGTTCCCCGTGCCGCCGTCGATGCTATCGGTGCCTGCGCCGCCATCGATCAGATCGTCACCCGCGCCAGCCGCAATACTGTCGTCACCGGATCCGGTTGTGATCACGTCATTGCCAGCGCCCGCAAGCACGGTTGTGTTAGATGTTGCTGCTGCACCGTCAAAGGTGTCGGCGCTATCGGTCAGATCAAAGGTTTCGATCTCGGTGAATGTGCCTGTGGCCGCGGCGTTGTTGAAGTCATAGGTGCCCGCTTCGTTGCCGGTGAGGGTAACGTTGGTGCCGCCTGTTGTGCTCAGGTCGTTGAGATCAAGCGTATCGTTGTCGAGACCGCTTGTGTCTTCGCCGCCTTCAATGACGTCGGTGCCATGGTTGTCGCCGACCACGATAGTATCGTTGCCCGTTCCGCCGTAGATGAGGTCGTCATCGATGTTACCGACAAGGATGTCGTCGTCGGCACCACCGTACAGTGTGTCGTTGCCAGCATCGCCACTGATCGAGTCGTTGCCCGCATCGCCAAACAGCGTATCGCCTTCATAGCTCCAGCCACCGCCGTTGATCGTGTCGTTGCCGTCGCCACCATAGACAAGGTCGTTGCCGATGGATGCGCCCACGACGTCATCGCCTGCGCCGCCGTACACGGTGTCGTTCCCGTTTTCTGCATAGACGGAGTCGTTGCCGTCGCCGCCATAGACAGTATCGTCCCCAAGGCCGGTTTGCAGCAGGTCATTACCTGTGCCGCCGTAGACTTCATCGTTGCCGTCACCCGCGTAGATGCTGTCGTTGCCGTCGTAGCCGTAGATCAGGTCGTCGTTGCCTGTGTCGCCCGTCAAAATCGCGTCGTTGCCGTCGACCATATCGCCGTCAGGGTCACCGGTGTAAGACGCATCGATGATGTCGTCACCAGATGTGCCCTCGACCGTCCCGTCGGACATCGGAATGCCGATCGCGTTGAGGTAGAACGGGTTGTCGGCCTCGGTTGGGGAAATCCCGTTCAAAACGACGGTATCGCCGCTCGGGAATGTCAGCAAGGCGTTGCCGTTGCCGTCATCCGACACGACCACATCGTTTGTGTTGACTGGGGAGCCGCCCAAGTCGAGCATATTGGTCACGTCCAGCTTGTCGATCCCAGTGAAGGTGCCGTCAAGATTGTCGATGGGCGCATCAAAGTCGTAAATGATGTCGTTGCCCGAGCCGTTTTGCAAAATCACAAGATCGGCGTCCAAGTCGTTTGGACCGAGGGCAATCAGGTCGTCGCCTGCGCCTGCGTTTACGGTGTCGCTGCCCGCTTCGGTCGCGATCATGTCGTTACCAGCCGAGCCGATAACGCTGTCGTCACCAGAACCGAGAACAACGCCTTCGATTTCGCTAAAGGTTAACGTATCGCCACCCATGGAGAGTGTGCCAGCTTCTGCACCTGTGAAAACAACGGTTGTGTTTTGTGTCAGTTTATTGCCGAGTAGCAAGTCGCCGAAGAGTTCAGTGCTTTCGCCACCTACGATGGTGTCGTTGCCAAAACCGTCAAGAATGATGATTGAGTCATCACCTGCGCCACCGTCAATAGTGTCGTCGCCAGCGCCGCCTTCGAGGACGTCCGCGCCATTGCCACCAAAGATATCGTCGTTGCCTGTGCCGCCTGTGATAATATCATCGCCACTGCCGCCATAGACGGTGACCGAGGCGTTGGAGGCAGAGGCATCGACCATGTCGTTGCCTGACTGCAAGTCAAGGACTTCAATTTCCGAGAAGGTCGCGGTAGAGGTGCCATCCGAGAATGTGCCAGCTTCGTCGCCAATAAAAATCGTAGTCGTGTCAACGCCTTGGGTCGATACGATGGTGTCGCTGTCCAAACCGCCTTCGCCACCTGTGATGGTATCAGCGCCAAAGCCCGCTTCGAGTACGAAGCTATCTGCATCGTCGCCGCCCGCCATCGTGTCAGCGCCGTCACCTCCATTGAGGGTGTCGTTTCCGGTGCCGCCATCAATGCTATCGTCGCCAGCAAAGCCATAGATAACGTCATTGCCTGTGCCGCCAAAAGCAGTGTCAGAGCCGCTGTTGCCGATGATGTTGTCATCGCCAGCTTCGCCATAGATCGTGTTGTTGCTGCCTGAACCCGCGTAGATTTGGTCATTGCCGGAGCCCGCGTAGACTGTGTTGTTGCCCGAGCCGGTGTAAATGCTGTCGTTACCTGCGCCAGCTTCAATCAAATCGTCATTGGCCGTGTGACCAGACAAGATCGCGTCGTTGCCGTCGACGCGGTCGCCGTCTGGGTCGCCTATGTAGGCGGCATTGATGATATCGTTGCCCGCTGTGCCGGATACTGTGCCATCGGACATAGGGATACCTATCGCATTGAGATAAAATATGTTGTCGGCGTCGATTGGAGAAATGCCAATTAAAGTCAGGCTTTCGCCGCCCGGGAAGCTCAGCACGGCGTTGCCGTTGCCATCGTCGGACACAGTCACATCGTGGACGTTGACCGGATTGGTATTGAGGTCAAATAGACCTGTGACGTTGAGCGTATCGGTGCCCGTAAATGTGCCGTCAGTGTTCGCAGTGGGCGCCTCGAATTGCGCGATGGTATAATCGCCAGAAGTATTGTTCAGAACGATGGTATCGTTACCGCCGCCAAGAATGATCGTCTCGATTTCCGAGAAAGTAGTCCCGTTGCCCAGGCCGTCGGTGAAGCTGCCTGCCTCGCCGTTCGCGCTTGTCAGGTTGAGCGTCAGGTTGGTTGTTGTGGCCGAAAGGTCGAGCGTATCGCCGATTGTTTCGCCCGTTTCGCCACCAGTGATGGTGTCAGTGCCAAAGCCGTCTTGCACGATGAAAGTGTCGTCGCCGCTTTCGCCGTAGGCCACGTCATTGCCTGCGCCCATCGTGATCGTGTCATTGTTGTTGCCGCCGTAAAGCGTGTCGTTGCCCGCGCCGCCATTGAGCACGTCGCTACCGTCATTGCCGTAAAGCGTGTCGTGGCCTGTGTCGCCAGTGATGCTGTCGTTACCGTCACCGCCGTAAAGCGTGTCGTTACCGGCGCCGCCAGAGATGATGTCGTTGCCGGTGCCGCCGAATGCTTCATCGTTGCCGTTTCCAGCGCTGATGGTGTCGTTGCCCCCGTAGCCGTAGATCAGGTCGTCGTTACCCGTATCGCCCGTCAAGATTGCGTCGTTACCGTCAACAACGTCGCCGTCCGTGTCGCCTGTATAGCTGCCGTTGATCAGATCGTCGCCTGCGGTGCCAGAGACGGTGCCGTCTGGCATCGGGATGCCGATTGCGTTGAGGTAGAAGGGGTTTGCCGCTGCTGTTGGCGAAATGCCGATCAGCGTGACGCTTTCGCCGTTCGGGAAGGTCAGGACCGCGTTGCCAGAGCCGTCGTCTGAGACAACAACGTCGTTGGTGCGCACGGGTGTGCGATTAGGGTCGCCAGCTGGAAGATCATAGAGGTTAGAGACGTCGAGTTTATCAACGCCTGTGAAGGATGTGCCGCTGCCTGTTGGCGCATCAAAGCCGCTGATGATGTCGTTGCCAGAACCATCTTGCAGGACGACGACGTCTGCAGCGCCGTCTGTCGCAGTGCCAACGCCGAGGTTGATCGTATCGTTGCCAGCGCCTGCGTTCACGCGGTCGGCGCCAGCGCCTGTTGTGATGGTATCGTTGCCAGTTGAGCCGATGATGCTATCAGCACCAGAGCCTGTAACGATCGCTTCGATGTTGGAGAAGGTCGCCGTGTTTGTGCCAGATGTCAGCGTGCCAGATTCTGCGCCCGTTTTTGTAACGGTCACACCTGTGGTCATTGTGGAGGCGTCCAAAACGTCCACATCGCCGTTGCCTGTGTCCTCGGAGCCGTCGATATTGTCGACGCCAAAGCTATTGCCAAGCACGAATGTATCATTGCCAAGCCCGCCAGTCATGCTGTCGCTGCCTGCATCGCCACGGATCATATCGTTACCAGCGCCACCATAGATGGTGTCGTTGTTATCGCCGCCGTAGATGGTGTCGTTGCCTGTGCCCATATAAATGGAATCGTTGCCAGCGTCGCCGTAGGCTGTGTTGTTGCCATCCGACGCGTAGATGCCGTCGTCGCCAGTGCCGCCAAACATGGTGTCGTTACCGGAATCGCCAACGATCACATCGTTGCCTGCATCCCCGTAAAGCCTGTCATTGCCAGCGTCGCCGTCAACCATATCGTCGCCGGCACCCCCATACATCAGGTCGTCACCATCGTTGCCGAAGATGCTATCGATGCCGATGCCGCCGTAAACTGTATCACTGCCAGCACCAGCGGTGATCGTATCGTTGCCTGCGCCGCCGTCGATGTAGTCGGAGGTCGTGCCGGAATCGTTGATGATGTCGTTGCCGTCGCCCCCGAACAGGGAGTCGCTTCCTGTGCCACCCTGGATGATATCGTTCCCGCCGTCGCCATAGATAACGTCGTTGCCTGCGCCGCCGTCGATCGTATCATTCCCAATCGAGCTTGCGGGCTCGTCGAACCACACATCGGTGACTTCGATCAAGCCGTCATCGCCAGTGCCGTAGGTATCTTGGTAGATGATGACGATACTGGAAACGGGCCCTGCAATGCTGACGTTCATTGTTGTACGCGGATCAGTGCCGGATGTGCTTAGGTTCGTGGATGTGCCACGGTCGTTGCCAGCCATCGTATCGGTGTTGGATGCTGTCAGCGCGGAACCGTAAGTGATTGTGACGGGGATCAGGTTGCCGTTGGCGTCGTAGGCCCGCACGGTTGCACTATCGCGAAAACCAGCGCCGTTGGTCACTGCATAGTCGATGTCATTGATGTTAAACGAGACGTTGGTGACAGCCGTGTCGAAGTTCAAGCTGATCTGGCTCGTGGCAAAGTCGCCTCCGAACAAGGCGCTTGAATAGCCATCGGCGGTTGATGCGCCGTCGTTGATGCCTGCTGTGTTGGTCTGTGACCCACTGAAAATCGGGGCGGTATCAGTGCCGCCAGTACCATCAGTCGTGCCGGTCGGGTTCGCGGTATAGACGTAAGTGACGTTCACGCCGCCCACGTTCATGGTTGTTCCAGACGTCAGGCTATCACCTGCGTCGATGCTCGAGCTATCTTGCGGATCCGGCATGTCCGACCACTGGAAAGCGATCCTGTCGGGTGTCGTAATGTTGTCGCCGTGGATGAGGTCGTCGCCAATGCCACCAAGGATACTGTCGTTGCCGCCTTCGCCGTCGATCACGTCATTGCCTGCGCCACCGTCGATGGTGTCGTTTCCGTCGCTGGCGTGCACCGTGTCGTTGCCGCTGCCAGCCGAGATTGAATCGTTGCCACGCGTCACGCGGTCGTGCTGCGCATCATTGTTGTAGTCTTCGTTGATCAGGTTGTTGCCGGTGGTGCCCGTAATGACCCCATCAGATGGCGGGTATTGCGGGTGCGCTTCAACTTTCGCGGTGCCGCTTGTTGTGTAGTAGTTGGTCGGCTGGAAATAAACGTTGCCGTCAGTTCCGAGGTAATACGTACCTGTGTCAGGGATATTGCTATAGGTGACACCGCCATAAGTGCCAGTCCAGACCCAGCTACCTGTGCCGATGGCCGTGCCGCTGATTGTGAAGTTGGATTGGGTAGCACTAATTGCGTCGCCTGAGTCCAGAAAACCGTCGCCCAAGGTGACCAGATAACCAATTGCCATTTTATTCGCCCCAACTCTTCACTGCTAAAAGCACATTGTCATTGTCCAGTTCGCGGCAAAAACACACCGACGTCTGGACTATCTGACTAAGAGGTAAAGAAATGGGGTGTTTTCTTTGGGGAAACGTCATGGCGAAACAAAGAATCTAAAGGTAATTTTAAGGCAATTTTAATGAAATGTGACGCTTTGGTCAGGATTGCCCTCGTTTCGCCACACATTCGCGTATTGCGTGTGCCGCCTCGCGCTGGGCGTGCAATGGCGCGGAAAGCCAAGCTTTTAACGGCAAAATAACGCATGATTCTGCCGTGAGGGTGCAATCGCAGTGCGTGGTCCGCTCTGGTTACATGTGAAAATAAGAATGTGTCTGAATTGCCCAATTCTACGCGAGGGACTGCGTGCCGAATCAATGTGAGATTGTGGTAGGACGGCAAAGGAGCTTATGCCGAAGGCAGCAAGGCTATGTTGAAAACCACGGTGTTGGCTGCCTGTTTTATGCCGAGGCGGTGATTAGAG